>ERZ1026848.124-NODE-124-length-41441-cov-20.088532_pt1 | contig 41441 bp, 30 predicted proteins | sample MGYA00380154_ERZ1026848 | MGnify/ENA primary metagenome ERZ1026848 (study PRJEB33269, sample SAMEA4719790) | human gut metagenome | biome: human-associated habitat; feature: organic feature; material: feces | place: Cameroon | collected 2013-10 ...
GTTGCCTAGGCAACTCCGCTGGAATCCCCTGATTTCAATCAGGGGAGGATGTCAAGAGGGGGTGGCTTCGCGCTACCCGTACGTGGGCTGGATGATCGGGCGCGTGACGATGGCCAAGTATTTGGACGATGTGAGCCAAGGCGAGCCCGCGGCGCTGCGCCCCGCTGATGCCGCCGCCGCCCGCGGCTGGGCTGTGGATCCCAAGGGCCGCAAGCTTGCGGTGGGCTTTGACTTTCACGGCAACCTGCATTACGGTAGCCCCGTACAGACCACGGGCGAGCAGATTGTGACGATGGTCAGCGACCGGGTGAGCGACGAATACCTTGCCGAGCTCAAAGAGGCCGGCGTCGGCGTGGTGACCGTTCCCCCGGACGGGCACGAGTTTGAGCATGCTTTGAAGATCCTCCCGCACGACTACGGCGACGGCATTTGGATGCTCGAAGGCGGCGGCAAGATCAACGCGGCGTTCCTGCAGGCGGGCCTCATCAATGAAATCAGCACGATCGTATGCCCGGCCCTCGACGCCACCCGCGACAATCCCTCGATTTACCAGGCTCTGGACCCGGCGGCACGCCCGGCGCAAAACGTGAGCCTGCGCCTGAAAAAGGCCGAGCCTTTGCAAGGCGGGGCCGTGTGGCTCAACTACGACGTGCTGCCCGCACGGCGGTAATACCTCAACGACGGGCGTAATAAGCCGGCCGGGTCAAGGCCGGGCAAGCCTTGCGCCGGTCGAGTCTGTGTACAATCCAAAACGTTATGACCGCGGCGCGGACCCGAGGATTGTTCTGGGCTCCGGGCGCCGCCCTCAACACATATTGGGAGTAATTCAACATGAAGAAGTTTCTGACCGGCGTTGCCCTGTGTGCCGCCGCCTTTTCCCTGACCGGGTGCGGGGACGACGCCAAGGCGCCCGCCAAGACGGCTTCGGCCGCCCCCGAGACGGTGATCACCGTGGGCGCCACGCCTGTGCCGCACGCCGACATTCTCAATTTCATCGCCCCGGAAATGAAAAAGCAGGGCGTCACGCTCAAGGTTCTTGAATTCTCGGACTACGTCAAGCCCAACATGGCTCTGTCCGATAAGGAAATCGACGCCAACTTCTTCCAGCACAAGCCCTACCTCGACAGCTTTGTGAAGGACCGCAACCTCAAGCTCGAGTCCCTCGTGGCCGTGCACATCGAACCGATGGGTGTGTACTCCAAGAAGTTCAAGGACATTAAGAGCATCCCCGAAGGCGCGCGCATCGCCATCCCGAACGATCCGACCAACGGAGGCCGTGCGCTGCGTGTTCTGGCCGACGCCGGTGTGTTTGGCCTCAAGGACGGCGTGGGCATCAACGGCACGCCCGCCGACATCGTGAACAACACCAAGAACGTCAAGGTTGTCGAAATGGAAGCGGCCGTGCTGCCCCGTACGCTTGACGACGTGGACTTTGCGGTGATCAACTCGAACTTCGCCATGGGCGGGGGCCTCAATCCCACCAAGGATTCGCTCTTTATCGAATCCAAGGATTCGCCCTACGCCAACATCGTGGCGATCCGCACGGGCGACGATCGTCCCGCCCTGCAGACGCTCAAGACCGTGATCACGTCCCCGGTCGTGCGTGACTTCATCCTTGAAAAGTACAAGGGTTCCGTGGTCCCTGCGTTCTAATGGTTTAATTGCAAACCTTTAAACGACGACAGCTGCGCCGGTCAAGTGCTTGATTTCCGCGCGGTAAAAATGAAAACCTCTCCGAGAACGGGTGCTCAAAACGGCACCTAAAAATCGGAGAGGTTTCTTTTTGTCCGAAGATGTCTAACAGTTTGTATGTAATCCGTTAAAGTCGCTCAAGAACCGACTATTTGTGACAGCAGCACGAGGGAGCCTGCGACTCTCCCGCCGGGGCGGACGCCGGCGGCTCCTCGCCCAGGGGCTTCATCGTGCAGTGCGCCGACAGCCCCATTTCCGCCAGGTAGGCCGTGCCCCAACGGTAGATGCACGCGAGAACCGGCCGCAGGCTCTGACCTAAGGGCGTGAGCGAGTACTCGACGCGGGGCGGAATCACCGGATAGGCCTTGCGGTCAATCAGGCCGTCGCGCTCGAGTTCCTTGAGCTGCTGCGAGAGCATCTTGGCGTTGGCCTGCGGCACGGCCTTTTGGATTTGGTTAAAGCGTAGCGTGCCTTCAAAAAGGGCCCATAGGATGAAGACCTTGTACTTGCCGCCGATCAGGGCCAGAGTGGTGCGCACCGGGCAGTGCGCCGTGTCGGGTTCTTGATCCGTCGGATCCGTGTCGGTTTTGCCCGCGCAGCAGCTGTGCGGTTTCATGGCGTCGGTGCTCATCGAATTCTCCTGTGGGAAGGTCTTATCAGTTACTTTTAGGAAAGTATATACTATTGTAGTATCTACTTTAAAAAAGAAAGTAAATGATTAGAATGACCGTACGAATCAGCGCGCCGAGGCAACACGTTGCCGGGCCGCGCCGGCCACTTTCCTCGGAATTTGTATGAGCAAACTTCACTTCAGTGTCAGCGGCATGAGCTGTGCGGCCTGTTCGAGCCGCGTGGAAAAGGCGGTCTGCGCCCTTGAGGGCGCCAAGGACGTCTCGGTCAACCTTCTGAAAAATTCCCTCGTGTTGGACGTCGACGACGCGCGGCTGTCGGCCGAAGACGTCGTCAAGGCGGTCACGGACGCGGGCTACGGCGCCAAACCGGCCCAAGAGGGCGGGGCGGCGGCCAAAAAGCGCAGCGCCAAGCAGGTGAGCGACGAGCAAGCCAAAGCCGCGCAGGAGGAGCTGAACCGCACACGCACGCGCCTGTGGGTGAGCATTGTTCTGTGTGCCGTGCTCATGGTCGTGTCGATGGCGCCGATGATGGGCGTCGAGCTTCCGTACCTGACGGGTGCGCTGGCCGCGCCCGCCTCGGCCCTGACGCAGCTTTTGATGACCCTGGTTGTCATGGTCCTGAACCGTCGCTTTTTCACGAGCGGCTTTAAGGGGCTGATGATCCGCTCGCCCAACATGGACTCGCTCGTGGCTCTGGGCTCGGGCGCCTCTCTGTTGTCGGGCGTCGTCTCGCTTTACGCCATGCTCTACGCGGCGGGCAGCGGCGACTGGGGCACCGTCGGGCACCTCGGCCACAACCTTTACTTTGACTCGGCCGCGATGATTCTCACGCTCGTCGGGCTGGGCAAGTACCTCGAAGCCCGCGCCAAGGCCCGCACGACCGATGCGGTCTCGCAGCTCGTGCGCCTCGTGCCCGATACGGTGCGCGTGATCCGCGGCGGGCAGGAGATTGAACTGCCCGTCGAAGAGGTGGTGCAGGGCGACATTCTGGCCGTGCGCACGGGAGAGCGCATTGCCGTCGACGGCGAAGTCGTCGAAGGGCAGGCCGCGGTGGACGAGTCGGCTCTGACGGGCGAGAGCCTGCCGGTCAACAAGGAAGTGGGCTCGACGGTGTGCGCCGCCACGATGATGCGCTCGGGCTTTATCAAGCTCAAGGCCAACCGCGTGGGCGGCGAGACGATGCTCGCGCAGATCATTGCCCTCGTGGACGAGGCCACGTCCTCCAAGGCGCCGGTGGCGCGCCTGGCCGACAAAATCAGTGGCATGTTCGTGCCGGTGGTGCTCGTCATCGCCCTGGTGACGGCCCTGGTGTGGCTGGCTGTGGGCGCCTCGGTCGAATTTGCCCTGACCCTGGCCGTGAGCGTGCTGGTGATTTCCTGCCCGTGCGCCCTGGGCCTGGCCACGCCCACGGCGGTGATGGTGGGCATGGGCCGCGCGGCCCGTCTGGGCATTCTCTTTAAGTCGGCCGAGGCCCTGGAAAAGTGCCGCGGCGTGACGACGGTCGTGCTCGACAAGACGGGCACGATCACCGAGGGCCAGCCCGTGGTGACGGACGTGTGGACGGCCGAGCCGGCCGTGCTCGAGCGTGAGCTTCTCAAAGCCGCCGCCGCGGTCGAGCAAAAAAGCGAACATCCCCTGGGCAAAGCCATCGTGCGCAGCGCGCAGGAAAACGGGCTTTCCATCTCTCAGGCCTCGGACTTTTCGCAGCACCAAACGAGCGTGGCCGCCACGGTCTCGGGCGTGCGCTGGGAAATCGGCAGCATGGGCGCAGCCCTCAAGCGCAACGAAGTGACCGAGGCCATGCACACAGTGGCGCAGGCCTGGGCCGATGCCGGCAAGACGGCCCTGGTGGTGCGGCGCGGCGAAAAGGTCGCGGGCATGATCGCCTGCGCCGACGCGGTGCGCAGCGACAGTGCGCAGGCCGTGCGTGCCCTGCAGTCCCTGGGGCTGACGGTGATGATGGTCACGGGCGACAATGCGCGCACGGCCGCGGCCGTGGCCAAGTCCGTCGGCATCGATGAGGTGGTGAGCGAAGTGCTGCCCACCGACAAGGCCGCCGTGGTCGAGCGTCTTAAGAAGGAAGGACGCCGCATCCTGATGATCGGCGACGGCATCAACGACGCGCCGGCGCTGGCCGCCGCCGACGTGGGCATGGCCATCGGCGCGGGCACCGACGTGGCGATCGAATGCGCCGACGTGGTGCTCGTCAACAGCAAGCTGTCGGACGCCGTCACCGCCTTTGAGCTTTCCAAGTCGGTTCTCACCAACATCAAGCAGAACCTCTTTTGGGCGTTCTTTTACAACGCCGTGGGCATTCCGGTGGCCGCGGGCGTCTTTTACTCGGCCTGGGGATTGGTGCTCAACCCGATGATTGCGGCCGCCGCCATGAGCATGAGCTCGGTGTGCGTGGTGAGTAACGCCCTGCGCCTGCGCGGCTTTAAGCCCTCACAGATTTCTTCTCACACGGCGGGCCCGGACAAGGTCCCGGGCAGCGCCTACCAACTTCCGTTACAGCAAAGGAGTAAAACCATGCAGAAGGTTATTTCCATCGAAGGCATGCACTGCGGCCACTGCTCGGGGGCCGTCACCAAGGCCCTCAAGAAGCTCGAAGGGGTCAACTCGGTCGAGGTGAGCCTGGAAAAGAAGAACGCCGTCGTCGAATGCGACATGTTCGTCACCGACGAGACGCTGCAAAAGACCGTCGAGGATCTGGACTTCAAGGTCACCGGCATCGAAACGCACTAAGCCGGGTCGGCAACGGGCGGCCGTGAGCCGCCCCGAGCGCCTGGGGGAGGGAACTCGTTTGGGTTCTCTCCTTTTTTATGTCCTTATGCGCAGCACAGACAAAAAGAGCGGGCGCCGTCTCCGGCCCCGCTCTTGTCGCCTAACCCAGTAGCAGGCTTAGCCCGCCCAGGTCAGGTACGTGTAGGCCGAGAAAATGGCCAGCAGCACGGCTTCGGCCACGATCACGGGGGTGAGGGTCTTGAAGAAGTCCGCCTTAAAGTAGTCGAGCGTCACAAGCAGGCACACGTGGGTGGGGGTGACCATCTGGCCGCCCACGCCGAACACGAGCGCCACGCCCGCGAGGTCCAGGGACCCGGCCGGCGCGAGCAACGCCACGATCGGCATCACGATGGCGACGTGCCCCTGCGACATGCCCGTGAGGAACCCGATGAGGAAACTCAGGCCCGCGATGATCACGGGAGTGGGCAGGGGAGCGGCTCGAAAGCCCTCGACGAGCTGCGCCAGAACCCCCGTGGTGTCCAGAATCTGAATGAAAAGCAAAATGCACGAGACGTCGCGGATGAGTTTCCACTCCAGAGCGCCGACGTACACGTCCTTGACGGACACGGCGCGGTTCATGAACATCAGGAACGGGATCATGAGTGTGGCGATCACGCCCATGGAAACGGCCGCGCCCACGCCGCCGAAGACCATCAGACAAAAGACGGCCACGACCGGCAGGATCGAGAGCCAGAAGTCGGTGCGGCAGTGTTTGAGGTCAAAGTTTTCGTCCTCTTCGATTTTGTTTTGCGCGCGGATGTCCACGAACTTCATCGGGCGCACGAACATCAGCCAGCCGATGAGAAACATCAGCGCCGTCACCCACGCCAGGTGCACGATGAGCTGCCCGACGCCCACACCCACGATCGAGCAGGCCAGAATCATGCCCGGCACGATCGGGCTCGAGTACTCGAAGATGTGGCGGAACCACAGGTTGACCATGCTCTTTTGTTCGGCCGAGATCGTCATGCCCTTGCTGGCGTTGTCGACGATCGGCGCCGAAAAGCGCGCGCCGCCCACGCTCGGCAGCAGCCCGAGGAAGGCGGGCATCACCGCCAGCGTCACCTTGGTCGAGTGAATGAGGTGGTTAAGGTACGAGACCATGCCCTTGAGGCACCCGCTCTTTCTAAGTTCAATTTCCAGACACACGACGAAATACAGCGCAAAGAGCAGATCGTACGTGCGCGGCATCGTCAGGGTTTGCTGCACGGCCGTGCCCAGCAGCACGGGCTCGGGTTTGACGAGCGCCCAGATGAGAAGGCCGCCGCCCAGGATAGACGGGCCGATGGGGATTTTCTTGCGCAGCGCGATGATGATGAGCACCATCGCGATGGCGATAACGACAAAGACGTTCATGATGGGCACGGTGGCCGTCGGCCACCCGAATAAAACAAAGTATGGACGCCATTGTACGCCCTAAGTATTAGTACTAAAAGGCAGGGTGTCGCCTCAAGCCGACGCTGCGCGCGGCCGAGGCGGCCATCCTCCCGTTTCCGCCCCGCGCGACGGCCTTTTGCGACAGTGGCCGACGACGCGTGCGCGTCCCCAACGGCGGCTCTTAAGGTCCGCCACAGACCGCGCTCACGACACGGCGGTCTGTCATAATCGAAAGGATAAAAACACTCAAAAATCAGTTGGTTATAAAACTATTGAACGACAGTTTGCTATCTTAAAGAGTGTCGTAGACTGCAGGCAAAGGAGGAGGGCCGAATGTCCGAGGTGACCTACACGATCGAAGAGCTGGCCGCAATGACGGGCCTGACGCGCCGCACGATCCGCTACTACATCCATGAGGGGCTACTCGACGCCCCAGTGGGGCAGCGGCGCGCGGCCTGGTATCTGCCCTCGTAGCTGGAGGCGCTACTGGCGATCCGGCGCCCAAGGCGCAGGCCGACGAAACCTATGAGGACGCGATTGAAGCGGGCGACATGCCGGTCATGCTCGAGTACGCCGACGAGGGCCTGGCCACCCTTAATATCGGCAGCCTCAAGCCCGGCGAAGAGGTGACGATTGTCCTGACGCTCGAGTGGCTGCTGACGGTGGTCTCGGGCCGCGTGCGCCTGACGATTCCGACCGTGGTCGGTCAGCGCTATGGCAAGGACGGCGGGCAGGGCCGGTTGCTCGAGCACCGCCAAATCGAACACAACGCCCTGTGCGCGTACCCGATCACGGCTCGTTTTATCTTTGCGGGCGACTGGTATGCGCAGGCGCGCTTTGCCGTGCCGGGCTTTGCGCCCGTGTTTGCAAGAACGCAGGACGGCCGGGGCACGATTGACATCCGCTCGGGCTTTGCCGACCGAGACCTGGTGGTGACCGCCTCGGGCGTCACCCCGCAGCCTCTCTCGCTTCTGATGGCCGACGAAGGCCGCGGCTACCGCGCCCTGACGGTGCTGCCCGTACCCGAGGTCGACACTGCGGCGGTCACTCCCCGTTCTCGTGGACTGCTCGGGCTCGATGGCGGGAGGTGTTCGAGGCTTTTGCCCCGGCGGGGCACCCCTCGGGGGCGGGCGAGCCGCTCCTTAACGAAGACTGTCGCTCTTAAGCATTGCCTTGGGGTGGGCACGGTAAGATCGCTCGCAGAACAAAAAGCGCGCCGACAAGCCTTGGCGCGGACGAATCCAAACCCAAAGAGACCAACCCTGTGCCCGAACCCTACGTTTCCACACCCGAGCCGATCCCGGCGCCGAGCAGCGGCCTGCGCGCCCTGCTCGGGGGTAACCTCAACGCCTCCGATCTTGTCTTCATCGGCGTCTTTGCCGCGGCGGCCAAGCTTTCGGCCATCGTCATCGCCCTGGCGGGCGGCGGCATCAATCCGCTGGCGCTTGTGGCCAAAAACCTCATTGTGGCGGTGCTGCTCGTGGTGCTGCTCACGAAGGTCAACAAACGCGGCACGCTCTTTATCTGCATGGTCGTGAGCAGCATCGTGGGCTCGCTGCTGTCGGGCAGCGCCGTGATGCTCGCGCCCGGGGCCATCGTCGGGGCCTTTGTCGGGGAGTTCTTCTGGCAGCGCCCCTGGATTGCGGTGTGCATGAGCGAGCTCACCGCCAAAGCCAGCGCTCTGGCGGCCGCCTGGGTCGTGCTGCGCGAAAGCCCCGCGCTCTTTAATGTGGTGCTGCCGGTCGTTCTCATCGGCGCCGCGGGCACCTTCCTGGGACTTTGGCTGTCCCGTTCCACCGTTCGGGAGCTGCGTCATGCCGGATTCCTCGCGCGTGTTTGCTGAGCGGGTGGATGCGGCCACCAAGTGCACGCTGGTGGCCGTGGCGGCGGTGCTGGCCGCCCTGATGAAGGGCCCCGTTCCCCTGGGCGTGCTCTGGGCCTCGAGCCTCGTTTGGGCGCTGACGCTGGCGCGCCCGCTGCTCCTTGTAAAGGCCCACGCTGTGGTGCTCGCGCTCTGGGGCGTGGCCTGTCTTTTCGTGCTGGGCATCGGCATCGGCGACAAGGCCGGCGTCGGTCCCGTGGGCCTGGGTATCCCCTTTGTGCGGGGCCTTTGCATTCTCAACACGGTGCTTGTGCTGGCCTTGTCGAGCAAGGTCGAGGACCTGATGGCGGTGCTCGAGCGCCTGCGCCTGCCCTTTGTGGTGTATCTGCCCGCCGCCGTGATGATTCGCTTTATTCCGACCTTTATGGATGACCTCAAGATGGTGGCCGATGCCTTAAGGCTCAAGGGCGTGGACTCGCGCTTTTGGGGCACGCACCCGTTGCAGGCCGTGCGCATGGCCTTTATGCCGGTCCTGTTTCGCGCCCTCAAGAGCGCCGAAAACCTGGGCCTGGCCGCCCAGATGAAGGGCGTGACGGGGCGATTGACGCCCAAGCCTCGCCGGGCCCTGTCGGGTGAGTCGGTGACGGCGCGTCTGGCCGCCGCCGGCTTCGTGGCGCTCTCGGTGGCCGCCTGGGTGCTCTGGGGCGATCTTTTCGTGCCCGCCGTGGGCATGCCGGGGTAAACACATGACGACAACAATGGCCAACGCCCCCCTGATTGACATCGATCACCTTCATTGCTCCTACGACGGCATGCGGCAGGCCCTCACGGACGTGTCGCTGCGCGTGTATCCCGGTCAGGTCGTGCTGCTCACCGGCCCGTCGGGCTGCGGCAAATCGACGCTCCTCTCGGTGGTCAACGGCGTCATTCCGTGCGTGACGGGCGGGCAAGTCAGAGGCCGCGTCACGGTGGCGGGCCTGGTGCCCTCGCAGGCGGGCATCACGCGCATCGGTGAGGTGGCCGGTACCCTGATGCAGGACCCCGAATCGCAGTTTTTTTCGCTGACGGTGGCCGACGAGCTCACCTTCGGGCCGCGCGCCCGCGGCGTGCCCTACGACCGGGCCCTGGAAAGCGCCCGCCGGGCGGCCGAGACGATGGGCCTTGCTGACGACTGGGATCGGGACATTCACAGGCTCTCCGAAGGGCGCCGGCAGCTGGCGGGCATAGCCTCGCTTTTGGCCCTGGGCCCGCGCGTGCTGCTGCTTGATGAGCCCACCGCCAATCTGGACGCGAAGGGGCGCTCGGCCCTGGCCCGCACGCTGTGCGAACTCAAACGCGCGGGCTGTGCGGTGCTGGTGGCCGACCACCGACTGCGGTGGCTGACGGGTGTGGCCGACACGGTGCTCGTGATGCGCGAGGGCCGTGTGGTCGACGAGGGGACGCTTGAAGCCGTGGCCGGGCGCGGGGAGTTGAGAAGCCTCGCGCAGCCCGTGCGATCGCACGAGCCGGCTGCCGAGGGTGACGCAAAAGAGCTCTTCGGCGTCTCGGGCTTTTCATGGGCCATGCCCAAAGACGGCCCCGTGCGCTTTGACAATCTCGCAATGAGTCTACCCGCGGGCCTCACGGCCCTGGTCGGCTCCAACGGGTCGGGCAAAACGGCTCTGGCGCGGGTGCTCGCGGGGCTGGAAAAGGGGACCTGCGGCGTGGTGCGAATCCGAGGCAAGGCGCTCGAAAAAAGCGACGAGCGGCTCGAACACTGTGCCCTCGTGCTGCAAAACGCCGACCATCAGCTGCAGATGCGCACCGTTTGGGAAGAGGCCTCGGCCGCCTGGCGTCTGGCCAACCGCCCAAAGGGGCGCTTTGTGCGCATGCCGCCCTTGCGCGAGGAAGGTGAGGAGGCGGTGCGGCGCACGCTCACGCGGCTGGGGCTGCTGGAGTTTTCCTCTCGCCACCCGCAGAGCCTTTCGGGCGGGCAAAAGCAGCGCCTCGTGATCGCTTGCGCCATTTTGAAGGACCCGGCGCTGCTCATTCTCGACGAGCCCACCAGTGGCCTCGACGGGGAAAACCTCAAAAAACTCGCCGAGTTGCTGCAAAGCCAGGCTCGGGCCGGACGCGCCGTGTTGGTGGTGACGCACGACGAAGATCTGCTAGCCTATTGCAACAGCGTGATCGACGTGCGCGACCTCATGCACGGCAAGGCGGCCGCGCCGACCTCCGACTGACCCGCCGAGCCCGTCGCCCAAACCGCCGGCCTCTGAGAAGGCTTGCCGTTTGGCTCAAATCGCGGCGTGTGTTAGAACTCACGCAGATCGGAGCGTTTTGCCGCCCCAATGGAAAAACAAACCGGGAGACACCATGAGAGAACTTGCCTTTCGCCGCAGCCGCCTGCGTGAGATGCTCGAGACGGTCACGGGGCTGCGCCGCGCTCTGCTCTCGCAGGCCTATCGGCCGAGCCGCCGCTTTCGCAACCTGCGGGATTTTCGCCACTGGCTACAGGGAGAAAACATGCGCTTTGCCGATTTTCTCTACACGGACCACATGCCGTTTCTGGCGGCTTCAACGGACAATTTGAGTCCCCTGCGCGGCCCGATTTATGCTTTTGAGGATTTGAACGGGGCCCTTTGGGTTCTGTTCGTGGCAAGGGAGCTGAAAACCGGCCGAATCCTCTGGGTGCCGGCGCGCGGCCGCGAAGAGATCCGCATCATCGAAGAGACCCTGGGCTTTGCCAAGGACGAGGTGCTCGAGCCCGTGCTGCGGATGGCCGCCGACTTTGAACTGACGACCGACGACGTCGACAGGGCCCTTTTTGCGCGCGTGCGGGCCGTGACGCTCTTTGAAATGCTGCGCCGCAGTCCCTACACCGACATCCCCGCGGCGCTCTACGCCTTTTCCGACGCGCTCTTTCACCTGCTGCTCAACCAGTTCGATCACGTCGACTTCCCGTTTTAGGCGCCGCGACGGGCCCTCGTCAGAGCAGGGCGCGCTTGGTGGGCACGCCAAGCGCCTCGCGCGTGTCCTCGAAAAAGTCCTGCGGCATGTGGGCGGCGGCGCGGATGTTCATCGGGTCGTGCTCGAGCCGCTTTTCGGGCTCGAACATGCCGTCGACGTTGGCCGGATCCAAGTTCCGCATCAGGCCCTTGGGCACGTTTCGCACCTTCGTGCGGGCAAAGGTCTCGATAAAGGAGCCGCGGCGCGCCACGGTGCTGAAAAGCGCGGCGGGGATTTCCGTCAGGGCGCTTTCGGCAAACGTGCGGTCAAAAAGCCGCGCGTGGGTGTTGGTCGAAAAGAGTTCGCCCGGCACCGCCGTCAGGGCCCGGCAGCCCATGAAGGCTTCGGAAAAGTCCTCGGCCTGCAGGTTGGCCGTGAAAAGCTGACGGCTGACTTGCGTGAGGCCGCTTAAGGCAAACACGCCCGTAAACGTGCGCGCGTAGATGAGCGGGAAAAAGAGCGACTCGGGCACTTCCTTGAGGTCCGTGAGCCCTGCAAAGGTCCCCGAGAGGGCCACCAGATGCGTGTTGTGCGCAAAAAGCGAAGACACGAGGCTCGTGAGGTGCCGCGGGGGACGGGCCGGATTCCAGATGTGACCCGCGCTGCTGAGCATCCCCGTTTCGTCGTCGTGCAACGCCGGAATGGGCGAGATGATCGCGCTCGTTTGCTCGGGCAGGATGAGCGTGGCCGCGGGCATCGGGCCGCCGAAGTCGATTTCAAGCCGATGCACGCCAGGCTCGGGCCGGTACTGCAACACGGTGCTCGAGACTGGTTCGCGCCGGTGGCTCGAGACCTGTCCGTCAAAGCTGACCGTGACGTTGGTGAGGCTCGGGGCAATTCGGTTGCCCGCTGGAATGCGCAGCGCGACTTCACGGTCGCGCTTGCCGACCGTCACCTGTGCGATGAACTTGGTCATGCCTCCTCCTTGGCCTTCTTGCCGCTCTCAGCGTCCCGTTCGGGCGCAAAGCAGTCGTATTGCGGATCGTGGTGCGCGGCGCGGTAACTGTCGGGCAGCGCCTTAAGGCTCTTGCAGAAGGCAAACATGGCGTCGGCGTTTTTCAGGCCGGTGACGGGCTCAAGAATGGCGTCGGGGACGCTTTCGAGCTTGACGCAGCCCGCAAAGGCCTGCGTCAGATCCGTGATGTCCGGGTTGTTGGCAAAAAAGTTTTCGGGCAGCGTCGTGAGCTCGCGCCGGTCGGCCGCCCAGCCGCAAAAGTCTCCGAGGTTGTCCAGGGCCCTCGGGTGCAGGGCGGGCAGCGGCGTGTGAATGGCCGTCAGGCCCGCGCCCAGCGCAAAGGGCCGTACGGACTCGCCCGCGGTGTAGTGCAGGCGCACCCGATAGGTGCCCGGCGCCGCGTAGGCGTGCGAGAGGACCCCGGCCGTGTTCCAGTCCACGCGCTCGACCTTGCCGTCGCCCCAGTCGATGAGAAGGTCGCCCTTGAGTTCCAGATCGATCGCAAAAAAGGAGACGATGGGGGCGGCGGCGTCAAAGGGCGTGCGCCAGTCAAAGTCAAAGCTCGGGTCGGTGAGGTTGGCCTGCGGGCGGATCCAGCCTGCTTCCTCGCGCCGGCTCTTGTCGCACCAGGCAAAAAGGTGAGGCGCGGCGCCCGAGAGGAACCCCTCGAGGCACACGGGCAGGTTCTTTTTGTCGCCGAAGGGGTTGTCCACCTCTTCGAGCCACTCGCAGTGCGCGAAGGTTTCCTCGCAAAGCGACAGGGTCAGGGCGTGCCGCAGCAGGCCGTAGGGAATGGCGGTGAGCTTGCTGTCGGCAAAGGTGCGCACGAGGCTCTTTAAGGCCTTGCAGGGCGAAAAGAGCGACACGGGGACACTGCGCAGCGACGTGCCGCGAAAGGCCTCGTCGAAAAAGAGCAGCCCCGGGTTGTGCGCGAGAAAATCCGGGCAGATGAAATTGAGGGCGGCCGTGCCCGTCACCGGATTGATCGGAAAAAGGGGCGGCAGTGTGTCGGAGGCCTCCGGGCGCCCTTCCGGGTCGGTTTCGCCCGCGGTCAGGGTGGGCAGGGCCGAGGAGACGGAGACGGTGCGCGCGGGCAGCGCTTTGAGGGGCAGAAAGCCCGAGGGGGTCGTGATCGAGACCGTGCGCTTGCCGTCGTCAACGTACCGGTGCGAGCAGCTCACGCAGGCCGTGACCTCGTCGCCGGCGAGCATTTGGCCGACGGCCGTCTGCGGCATCGTGACGTCGGGCGTGGAAAGGAGTCCGTCGCCCCAGTCGATGCGGATCGGCCCGATGTGTTCGGCGCACGTCTGCGGCACCGCAAAGAACTCGATGGTGACGGGTTCGTTTTTGGGGCAGATGACGGTAAAGACAAAAGGCTCGTGGACGGTGATGCGGGAGGCGGACATGGTATTGGGCTGAAAAGATCGCTCAGGATTGTACCGCAGCGCCTCGGCCTGCCTCGTGCGAGGCGAGGGTAAGCCGAGGCAAGGATTGCCCCTTAGGGTTTGAGTTCGGGCGGCAGGCTCTCCACCAACGCGTTGACGACCGTGCGCACGTTTTGCAATCGCGAGGCCGCATCGTTGGACTTGGCGGTCATCCTCAGGCGCGTGAACGTGCCCGGCAGCACGCGCAGGTCACGGCGCTTTTGTAAGAGCGCAAACATCACGGCCGGATCAAAGAACGTCTTTTGCGCAAAGGTAAAGACGACGGCCTCGTCGGCCGCATCGATCTTGCGGATGCCCACGGCCGCGCACTCAATGCGCAGGCGATGCACCGCCAACAGCGTCTTGGCCGCCGGCACCGGGCTGCCGAAGCGGTCCGTCAGATCGTCCGTGCACTCGCCGAGCTCATCTAGGGTGCGGGCCGCGGCCAGGCGCTTATAAAGCGACAGGCGCGTGCCCACGTCGGGCACGTAGTCTTCGGGCAAGAGCGCGGGCAGATGCAGATTGATTTCCGTGAGGGTCTCAAAGGGGGACTCGAGATCGGGCTCGTGCCCGTCCTTCATGGCGTCCACGGCCCGCTTGAGCATCTGCGAGTACAGCTCAAAGCCCACCTGCGCCATCTCGCCCGACTGCTCGTCGCCGAGCACTTCGCCCGCGCCGCGGATCTCCAAGTCGTGCATGGACAGGTAAAAGCCGCTGCCGAGCTCTTCGAGGTTTTGGATGGCCTCGAGGCGCCGCTCGGCGTTTTTGGTGATGGCCCCCACGTCGGGAATGAGCAGGTAGGCGTAGGCCTGGTGGTGGCTACGCCCGACGCGGCCGCGCAGCTGGTGCAGCTGCGCCAGACCGAACTTGTCGGCGCGGTGCATGATGATCGTGTTGGCGATCGGAATGTCGATGCCCGTTTCAATGATCGTGGTGCACACGAGCACATTGAATTCCCGGCGGTAAAACTCGCGCATCACGCGCTCAAGTTCGCGCTCGCCCATCTGACCGTGTGCAATGCCGATGCGCGCCTCGGGCACGAGTTCGGCGAGCATCTCGGCGCGCGCGCCGATCGTGTCGACGTCGTTGTGCAGGAAATAGACCTGCCCGCCGCGCTTGAGCTCGCGGATGATCGCCTCGCGGATGAGGGCATTGGATTCGCGGCGCACGAAGGTTTTGATCGCCAGGCGCTTTTGGGGCGCCGTGGCGATGACGGAAAAGTCGCGGATGCCCTCCAGGCTCATCGCCAGGGTGCGCGGAATGGGTGTGGCCGTGAGCGTCAGTACGTCCACTTCGGCTCTCAGGCTCTTGAGCTTTTCCTTCTGGCGCACGCCGAAGCGATGCTCTTCGTCGATGACGACAAGCCCGAGGCGCTTAAAGGCCACCGACTCGCTCAAAAGCTTGTGCGTGCCGATGACGATATCCACGGACCCGTTGGTCAGGCCCTCGATCGTCTCGGTCGTCTGCTTGGAAGTGCGAAAACGCGAGAGTTCTGCGACCTTCACCGGCCAGGCCGCAAAGCGGTCCTTGAAGGTCTGGGCGTGCTGCTCAGCCAGAAGCGTGGTCGGGCAGAGTACGGCCACCTGCTTGCCGTTCATCACGGCGATGAAGGCCGCGCGCAGCGCCACTTCGGTCTTGCCGAAGCCGACGTCGCCGCACACGAGCCGGTCCATCGGGCGGCCGGCGTGCATATCTTCGATCACGGCGGCGATGGCCGCGGCCTGATCGGGCGTTTCCTCAAAGGCAAAGCCCTCGCAGAAGGCCTGGTAGTCGGCCGTGTCGGTGGCAAAGGCGTAGCCCTGCTTGGCTTGGCGCAGGGCGTACAGGTGCAGGAGCTCGGCGGCCGTGTCGCGCACCTTTTCGGCAGCCTTGCGGCGGGCCTTTTCCCAGTCGCCGCGCCCGAGGTTGTTCAAGGGCGCGTGTTCGCTGTCGGCGCCGGTGTAGCGGCTGATGAGGTTAAGCTGCGAGACGGGCACGAAAAGCTTGGCTTCGTTGGCGTAGTCGATGCGCACGAAATCGGCCGGGCCGTCTTCGCCTTGGATGGTTTCCAGGCCATGGTAGCGGCCCACGCCGTGGGCGGCGTGCACGACCGGATCGCCTTCGCGCAGTTCGCTGACGTCGCGGATGATCGCCTCCACGTTGGTCGTGCGGCCCTGGCCGCGGCGGCGCACCATCGCGCGGGTGTTGTATAGCTCGGTTTCCGTGACGAGCACGATGCCGGGACCGGCGAGTTCAAAGCCGCCCGAGACGGGCCCGACGGCCACGGCCACCGGGGCCTTGCTTTCAAGAAACGCGGGGAAGGACTCAACCTGATCGGGTTCGCGCACGCCCTCGCGCAGCAGCTCCTGCAGTCGCGCCGCACGGCCCGAGCCCGTGGCCGCAATGAGCACACGCTCCTTTTTCATCGCGCACTTGGCGATGAAGGTCTTGAGCTTTTCGGCCGGATCCTTGACGGAGCGCTCGATCGTCAGGGGCTCGGCGATGCCCGTTTCGGGCGCCGACAGACTGACGCGCCCGAAGGGGCCGATGGCGTTGAAAAAGTCGTCGGGCTTGTCAAAGAGCCGCTCGGGCGGCAGCGCCGGGCGCTCCTTGTCGTGCGAGAGGAACTTGTAGCGCTCCTCGGTCTGGCGCAGGAACGCCTCAATGGCTTCGCGCGTCTTGCCCAGTGTCACAAAGAGGGCGTTCTCGGGCAGGTAGTCGGCCAGGGACCCCGTTTCGGTGAAAAAGAGCGGCAGATAGTATTCGATGCCCGCCGAGCAGATGCCTTGCCCCACGTCCTTATAGACGGGACACTTGTTGGGGTCGCCCGCAAAGGCGGCTCGCCAGGCCGCGCGAAAGCGGTTGCGCGCCTCTTCGTCAAAGGCAAATTCGTGACCGGGCAGAATGCGGATTTCATCGACCGCGCCCGTGCTGTGCTGCGTTTCCGGATCAAAGGTGCGGATGGCGTCGATTTCGTCGTCGAAAAGATCGAGGCGCAGGGGCGAGGCCGCGCCCATCGGGAAGATGTCGACGATGCCGCCGCGCACGGCAAATTCGCCCGGGGCCATCGTCTGCTCGACGCGCCCGTAGCCGGCGGCCACCAAATCGGCCTCAAGCGTCTTGGTGCTGATCGTCTGGCCCTTTTTGAAGAAAAAGGTGTTGCCCGCCACAAAGGCGCGGGGCGCAAAGCGCTGCGCGGCGGTGCTCGCGGCGGCAATGAGCACGTCCGGGCGCATGCGCTTGTCGGCGCTCGTGAGGTTGTAGAGCGTCTCGAGGCGCTCGCTCACCAGATCGGCGTGCGGGCTCATCGTGTCGTAGGGCAGCGTCTCCCAGTCGGGCAGGCACGAGACCTTTAGGCTCGGATCGAGCCAGGCGATTTCCTGACTCAAGCGCGCCACGTCAAAGGCGTCGGCGCAGATCAGAACAGCCATGCGGTTTTGCGCACGCGCCTGCTGCAGAAGGGCGGTGACGGCGGCCGAGCGGCAGGCGCCCGGGGACGAGGCGGTTTTGAGGCGCCGCCCGGTGGCGGGCAGCTCGCAGCTTTCAAGTGCCGCACTCAAAACGGTGCGCACGCAATCGGTGGAAGCGGACATACGGGGTAGGGGAAAAATCTTCTCGGTGTGTCCGTCATTGTATCGGGTCGGCCGCGGGGTCAAGCGGCCTGACTCCATGTGGAGGCCACACCAAAAAACAAACCGCCGCGACGGGCGCGGCGGTCAAATCGAACAAAAGGTGCCGAGCGTTACTGCATGGGCTTGCCCACAAGCTTTTGCAGATGCTCGGGCAATTTACCCGAATTTTCGATGATGTCGGAGAAGGCCGCGTCGGCCTGCGTGGTCTCGTCGGTGCGCATCACTTCCTCGACGCACGTCAAGGCCGCTTCAATGCGCAGCGCCTCCTCCTGCGAGACCGTGCGCAGCACCGTCCCGTGAAAGACGAGCACCAGATCGCCGACCTTGGGCATTTCGGACGCAAAGGCGGCGTCTGCAAGCTCCGTGCGCCCCGGACGGGTCACGACGACATCCGTGTCGTTTCGCACTTCCAGAACACGCATTGGGATGGCAATGCACATCGTTTTTCTCCTCGAGAAAATTATTTGAATTGCGGGAAGAACCGCTCGTCGCCTTCGCGCAGCGCCTGCGCTTCTGTGGGACGCTGGTTCTCGTAATCGGTTTTGTTCAGGGACGCCGGGCCCATGGGCTCGACGGTTTCGCCCTCGGGACGCGGCGTGACGGTGTAGCCCCAGTCTTCCAGGACTTTGCGCGCGGCCTCGACGGCAGGCTCCAGGGCCGCCGCGCATTCGGGCGTCAGGGACCCGCCGTAGTCCTCGAGCACCTTGGGCTGCACGGCCACCACGGCGATGCGCTCGGGCTCGTGGCCCTGCAGTTGCGCCAGAGCGAGCAGTTCATTGAGGCCCGTCTGGTGCGGCGAAATCTTGGTCGTGGACCAGAACTTGACTTCGTCCTTCAAAAGCAATTTGAAGGTGCCCGGTGCCTCGTGCAGGTCGGCGCAGTCAAAAAGCAGCAGGTCCTTGGTCTCGCGGATCATATCGAGGAGGTACATGCCCAGGGTGCCGCCGTCGAGCACCTTGGCTTTGCCCGCAACGCGGTACTTGGCGTTGAAGGCTTCCACGGCGCGCACGCCGAAGCCCTCGTCGGCCCACAGAATGTTGCCCACTCCGAGCACGAGAATGTCGCTCGGCTCGTAAAGTTCAAGTCCGGGAATGGTTTGCATGATTTGTCGGTAAGGCAGGTTGTCGGCGGGGCGCGTCAAGGCGCACCCCATGCGTCTTTCGTTCAATTGTGCGGGAAAACGCTCCCAAAGTCTTCGGCCATTGGTCGAAAGACGGGTACGCCGTCGGCATTACACCGACGCTTTGTAGGGTTGTTAACAAAACGGGCCGCGGAAACCGCAGCCCGTTTTGGTTTCGGACGGGGATTTTAGGGCCCCGTCCGGGTTGGCGTCGATCAGTGTTCCTCGCCGCCGTGCTTGAACATTCTCAAGCCGCTGGTCATCGAGCTGATGGTGGTGGCACCGCCCATGATGTCCTCGCGGAAGCTCATGTAGATGTGAGCGATCGAGAAGAGAATGAACACGTACATGAAGGCATGGTGGACCGTACGCACCGACTGGCTGTCGCCAAAGAGCACGAAGACCCACTCAAACCAGGCGTACCAGCCGGCGCCGGCACCCCAGGCCTGGGCGTAAAGGGCCAGACCCGTGATGATGATCACAATGCTGCCGAGCGTGTACATGAAGAACATGGCGCACTGAGCGAGCGGGTTGTGACCGGCGTATTCCGGAGACGTCTTGCGGAAGAACAGGTAGTACTTGACCTGTTCAAAGAGCATCTTCCACCACTTCAGGCTCCAGAGCGGCGGCACGAGGATCATGCGCGAGTACTTGTTGCCGACGACGCCCCAGTACAGGCGCCCGACGAAGAGCACCGTGAAGATCATGCCGGCCACGAAGTGAGCCAGACGGATGTAGGCGAAGCTGTACGTCGCCCAGGTGTTGCCCACGTTCGCCACGAGGGGGGCCCCGATGAGGAACCCGGTGACGATCATCACCGCCATGCACGCGGCCATCGCCCAGTGCCAGATACGCACGGGCGCTTCCCACACGTAGAGCGGGTGCGTTCCTGCCGAGACGTCAACTTCATAAGTGACGGGATCGATTTTCATAAACGTACCTTTCTGTCTGTTGGTTCCGCAGGACCGGTCCTAAAACCGGCCCCGTCGGAACGTCAAGCGGAAAGTTCGTGGTTAGCGAACCTTGACGCTCACGAGTTCCTCACCCTTGGTGTCCAGAACGTGCGTGGCGCACGCCAGGCACGGGTCAAAGGAGTGGATCGTGCGGATGATTTCAAGCGGTTCTTCCGGCTTGGCAAGCTTGGTGCCGAGCAGCGAAGACTCGTAGGCACCGTGGTTGCCCTCGGCGTCGCGCGGGCTCGCGTTCCACGTCGTCGGCACAACGGCCTGCCAGTTGGCGATCTTGCCGTCGTCGATGACGCAGTAGTGAGCCAGAGCGCCGCGGGGCGCTTCGCAGGCACCCACGCCCTTGCACTGCTTGGGCCAGGTCTTGGGTTCCCAGAATTCCATGTTGGCGGCCGCTTCGTCGCCGGCACGGATGTTGGCGATCAGATCGTCAACGCACTTGACCATCATGTCGGCCATGAACTGCGCTTCGAGAGCGCGGGCGGCATGGCGGCCGAGCGTGGAGAACATGGCTTCGAGCGGCAGGTTGAGTTCCTTCAACGTTGCCAGAGCCGGTTCTTCGTACTGCGGCATGTGCTTGAGGGTACCCATGACGACGCGGGCCAGCGGGCCGACTTCCATCAGGTGGCCCTTCCAGCGCGGGCTCTTAATCCACGTGTACTTGCCGTTCTTGGAAATCCAGTTGTACTTTTCGGGCGTGCCGTCGGAGTCCGGCGCAAAGCCGAAGGCGTGGTCGGTGACGCCGTCCCACGGATGCAGACCCTTCTTGTCGCCCGGGTACTTGTACCACGAGTGATCGACGAATTCCTGAATTTCGTCCGGGTTGCGCAGATCCACGGGGTGGATGTCCGTGAGCTTGCCGTCGATGATGGCGCCCATGGGCATCTGCAGGCTCTTTTCGCTCCATTCGTTGGCGATGGAGGGGAAGTCGCCGTAGCACAGCAGGTTCTTGGAGCTGATGCCGCCGCCGATCTTGAACCATTCCGGATACAAGCTCGCGATCGCCTTGACGTCGGGGATGTAGACGTTCTTGACGATGTCCACGGAGGCCTTGGCGATGTCGCGCATGTAGTTCATGCTGACTTCGTTGACCATGACGCCCGCGGCGCCCGTGTCGTGCATGTTGATCGGGCAGGCCACGCCGCCGACGAGATAGTTCGGGTGCGGGTTCTTGCCGCCCAGGATCGTGTGGATCTTGATGATTTCTTTCTGGAAGTCGAGCACTTCCAGGTAGTGTGCGACGGCCAGCAGGTTCACGGCCGGGGGCAGCTTCATGGCCGGGTGTCCCCAGTAGCCGTTCTTGAAGATCGACAGCTGTCCGCTTTCGACGAACTTCTTGAGACGCGCCTGGATGTCGCGGAAGTAGCCGGCGCTTGCCAGGTGATGGTGCGGGCTGATCTTCTGCTGGATGTCGGCCGTTTCACGCGGATCGGCGGACAGGGCGCTCACAACGTCCACCCAGTCCAGAGCCGAGAGCTGATAGAAGTGCACGATGTGGTCATGCACGTACAGCGTCGCGTTCATCAGGTTGCGGATGATGTTGGCGTTCTTGGGGATCTTGATGCCGATGGCGTCTTCGACGGCGCGCACGGCGGCCAGGGCGTGAATGCCCGTGCAAACGCCGCAGATGCGTTCGACGAAGGCCCAGGCGTCACGCGGATCGCGGCCCTTCAAGATGACTTCGAGACCGCGCCACATCGTGCCGGTGCTCATGGCGTCGGTGATGACGCCGTTGGCGTCGATTTCGGCCTGCACGCGCAGGTGCCCCTCGATTCGCGTCACGGGGTCGACGACGACGCGGCGGGTGTTCTGGTTGGTACTCATTCCTTACCTCCGATTTCCTTGTTGGTCTTGGCGCGCGCCTGAGCGACCGCGCTCATGGCGGCGTGAGCAGCCGCGGCAACGCCGACGACGGCGACGGTGGCAAGGCCGACCTTGTCAACCGTGGCTTCAACGCCGGCCCAGCTCGGAGGCAGCACGGACGGTTCGTGGCTGTAGAAGCTGCCCTTGTCGAAGAAGTTGTTCTCCGAGCAGCCGATGCAGCCGTGGCCGGACTTGACGGGCCAGGACAGACCTTCGTTCCATTCGACGGTCGAGCAGGCGTTGTAGGTCGTCGGACCCTTGCAGCCGACCTTGTAGAGGCAATAGCCGAGCTTGGCGCCCGCGTCGTCGAACTTCTCGACGAACTGACCGGCGTCGAAGTGGGCGCGGCGATAGCACTTGTCGTGAATGCGCTGGCCGTAGAACATCTTCGGACGGCCGAGACGGTCGAGCGGAGGCAGACGGTCGTAGGTGAGGATGTAGGTGATCACCGCGGTCATCACTTCCGGAATCGGCGGGCAGCCCGGCACGAGCACAACGGGCTTGTCGGTGATAATTTCGGTAATCGGCACGGACTTGGTGGGGTTGGGCTTGGCGGCCTGCACGCAACCCCACGCGGCGCACGAACCCCAGCCGATGACGGCCTTGGCGTTGGCGCAGACGTGCTTGATCTTGTTGAGGAACGTTTCGCCGCTCGGGATGCAGAACGCACCGTTTTCACCCAAGGGGATGTTGCCTTCAACGGCCACGATGTAGTTGCCCTTGTACTTTTCGATCGTATCAGCGAGGGCGCTTTCGGCCTGAGCACCGGCGGCGGCCATGATCGTATCGTCATAGTCGAGGCTGATCAGGTCCATCACCATATTGGCGGCGATGGGGTTGTAGCTGCGGATGAACGATTCCGTGCAGCAGGTGCATTCCAGACCGTGCAGCCAAACCACGGGCGTGCGCGGCTTGGTCTTCATGGCCTGAGCGATTTCCTGAGCGCCGGCGCTGCCGAGGCCGAGGCTGGCAGCCGTCAGCGAGCAGAACTGCAGAAAGCTTCTGCGGCTGATGCCCTGGCGTCGCAACGCTTCATATTGCGTCTCAAACATATGTGATCTCCTTTCGGAAAAGGGGTGATTCAATTTCTTATTCGAATCCGTACCGAAAAATCGCAAAAGGCCGGCGAACGCAATCGACCTTTCACGACCTGCCCCGATCCTATCGGCTCAAATCTTTAAAACCTATACGCCGAAAGCATCTTTTCTAGTTCGATTGGGTTAAGCGTTCACCTAAAGTACTTATCTGTAACATGTTACAAGTTGTAAGACTAAGCCAAAAGACTATTTGGGATTAGTTGAAAATTCGACAATAGACTAGGTCGGAAGAACTATTTTGGCGGATTTCCAAGGGTTTTTACCAGAGCGGTTCACCGGCCTCAGGGTTAACGCGCCGACTTGTCCGATTGGGGGAGCAGGCCAAACAAAAAGGCACCCGCTGCGGCGGACGCCTTGGATCGAGCCGGTTGGCCGCCCGCGGGCGGTCAACGGTTCGGCTTACTGTTTCCCTTCGTTGATCTTGGCGTTCTTGACGAGGCCGTCCATGAACATCTGGGCCTTCTGCTGGGTGATCAGCTGACGCAGACCGGCTTCTTCGGCCATGAAGTTCACGAAGCGCTGCGCGTCGCGCTTGCCCTCGAGCTTGACGACGTGCCAGCCCAGGCTCGTCTTGACGGGCTTTTTGGCGATCTGGCCGGGCTTGAGGTTCTTGAAGCTTTCGGCAAACTGCTTGTCGAACATGTTGGGCGAGGTCCAGTCGATCAGGCCGCCCATGGCGCGGTTCTGGGCCGTGTCCTTGGAGTTTTCGCGGGCGATCTGGTCAAAGTTGCCGCCTTTTTGCACGCGGGCGAGCAGATTTTTGGCCGTCTTTTCATCGTCGACGAGGATGTGGCGCACGGACACTTCCGTGTTGCCCCACTTCTTGTGCTCCTGTTCAAAGAGCGCCTTGACTTCGGCGTCGCTCACCGGGTGCTTGGCCAGCCAGTCGTTGACGACGGCGCTCATGAGGATGTTCTTGCTGGCGTTTTCAATGAGGCGGCGGATGTCGTCGCGATCGGCCAGTTTGTCCTTGCGGGCCTGCTGCAGCAGCACGGCGTCGCGGGTGAGCATCTGGCGCACCTGGCTTTCGAGCTGCGGCGTGCGCTCGATGCCGCGGTTGGTGTACACGCGGATGAGCTCTTCCTGCTGAGCCTTGGTGATCGTCTGACCGTTGACGGTAAAGGACTCGGTGGCGGCAAAGGCGCCGGCACAGGCAACGGCCAAAACACCGGCAACCATCATTTTCTTAAAAACCATTTGAACATCCCTTTGGAGTTGTTATATGCAAAGCGAACTCATTCTTGCAGAGAGGGTGATTTCTTGGCGATCCAAAAGCCCATGACAATTGTAAAAATGAGTGTCAGACCCATCAGGCCGAAAAGCTTGAAGTTAACCCACACGTCGGTTGAACACAGGTAGGCCACTAATAAATTAATGGCGCCGACCACGCCGAAAAAACCGATCCAGGCCTTTTGAAGGGTATTCCAATCGTGCGTTGCCATTTCAATTTGTGCCGTGGCCAAAAGCTTGCGGATATAGTTGCGGCCCGTCAGATGGGCAAAGGTGAGAATCATCCCGAAGATCCAATACAAAATCGTGGGCTTCCACTTGATGAACATTTCGTTTTGCAGCCAGATCGTCAGCGACCCGAAGACCACGATCACCGCCAGGGAAATCCAAAGCATGGGCTCGGGCTTTTTGCCGCGGGCAAAGACGATGGCGATCTGAATGAAGGTCGCCACGATTGCCACGAGCGTGGCGAGCATCACCGGGGCGTGCTCGGAGCCTGTGCCGCCCGTGATCACCGAAAGAATGTCGGCGGCCATTTGGGGATCGGATTCGCCGAACTTGAAGGCGGCGAAAAAGAAGAGGATGGGAAAGAGGTCAAAAAGAAATTTCACGTCGGCGATCCGTTGGGTGTGGCGTTCGGGAAAACAAAGGCCGCCGGGAGACGTCCCGGGGCTTGGCCAATGAGCGGCAATTATAGGGGGAGGGAGATGGCAGCAATCCCGACGTGGACAAGGGGCGGCCCCGTGCGTAACATTTCCGAACCTTTTGTTGCGCTCCCGCGATGGTTTTGAGGCCGAACCTCGCTTAGATTTAAAGAACTTGTCTTAAGTTGAGGGCAAACGGGCGGGCGAGTCCCTTCGGGCCGTGTCCCGCCCGCGGTAAGCGCATCGGTTCAAGAACGAAAGGACAGAGGCGGCGCAGGCATGAGCGGTTTGAATCGCTTACGCAGCGTCGCCCGCAAGAGTTTCATGTATCAAGGAATCAAATACGTACTTATGACGACTGCAGCAGTCACGACGATGTCGGCCGGCGCGGCGGGTTTAAAGCCCGTGCACACGGTCGAGGGAATTAAGAGCTACGAGTTGGAAAACGGCCTGCAGATCGTGCTTTTCGCCGATCAGAGCAAGCCCACGGCCACCGTCAATACCACGTACCTCGTGGGCAGCCGCATGGAAAACTACGGCGAAACGGGCATGGCGCACCTGCTCGAGCATCTGATGTTCAAGGGCAGCCGCAACTATCCCGATCCCACCAAGGAATTCACGCGCCGCGGTTTCCGCATGAACGGCACCACGTGGCTCGATCGCACCAACTACTTCGTGAGCTTTACGGCCACGGACGACAACATGAAGTGGGCCCTCGGGTGGAGCGCCGACGCGATGACCAACTCGTTCATCGCCAAAAAGGACCTCGACACCGAAATGACCGTCGTGCGCAACGAATATGAAATGGGCGAAAACAAGCCCATTTCCGTCATGCTCAAGCGCATGCAGTCGGTGATCTTCGACTGGCACGCCTACGGGCGCAGCACGATCGGCGCGCGTAGCGACATTGAAAACGTGCCCATTGAAAACCTGCAGGCCTTCTACCGCAAGTGGTATCAGCCCGACAACGTGGTGCTGACCGTCTCGGGCAAGTTCGACGAAGCCAAGGTCCTCACGTGGATCGAGGAGACCTTCGGCAAGATCAAGCGCCCCGATCGCGTGCTGCCGCAGGCCTGGACGATCGAGCCCGTCGCCGACGGCCCGCGCACCTTTGAAATCCGCCGCCCGGGCGAAACGCAGCTCGTGGCCGTGGGCTACCGCGTGCCCTCGGCCCTGGCTCCCGACAACAACGCCCTTGAAACGGCCGTCGATATCCTGGCGGACTCGCCGCGCGGGCGCCTCTACAAGGCCCTCGTGGAAACCGGCATGGCCACGCAGGTCTTCGGCTGGCCGATGGCCACGCGTGATCCGGGCTTTGTGATGTTCGGCGCCATGGTCAAAAAGGGCGACGATCTCGAGTCCGTGAAAAATAAGCTCGTCGAAACGATTGAGCTTTCGTTTGCCAAGAAGCCCGCCAGCGACGAAGAAGTCAAGACGAGCCTGTCGGAAGCGGCCGTCGACTACGAGCGCACCCTTTCGGACCCCGAAGGCTTTGCGGTGGATCTGTCCGACTACATCGCCCTGGGCGACTGGCGCCTTTTCTTTGCCGACCGTGACGACACGGCCAAGGTCACGCCCGCGGCCGTCAACACCGCCGCCTCGACCTACTTTGTGCGCGACAACCGCGTCGTCGGGATGTTCATTCCGGACGATCACCCGCGCCGCGCGCCCTACATGACCACGCCCGACGTCAAGGACGTGATCGCCAAGGCGACCTTTAAGGAAGAGGGCGATCAGGCCGAAGCCTTTGACGCGAGCCAGGCCAACATCGACGCGCGCACCGAACTTGTGACGATCGGCGGCATGAAGGTGGCGCTGCTACCCAAGAAGACCCGCGGCCGTACGGTGACGGTTCTCACGAACCTCACCTGGGGCAACCTCGAGAGCAACACGGGCAAGGCCGCCTACAACGTGCTCATTGAGCCGATGCTCTCGCGCGGCACCGCCGACATGGACCGCAAGGCCATCGCCGACGCTCGCACGGCCCTCAAGGTTCAGGGCGACGTGATGGGCTACACGACCACGGCCGAGAATCTGCCCGCCGTCATCGAACTTAACGGCAAGCTTATCAACGCGAGCGCCTTCCCCGAAAAGCAAGTCAAGCAGATCATCAAGCAGATGAGCGCCATGATCGAAGCCAAGAGCGACGATCCGATCTCCATGGCCCGCGAAGCCTTAAAGAAGCACTTTGCGACCTACCCGGCCGGTGACCCGCGCAACTCGGCTTTGAACGACGACACGCTCAAGGCCTTTAAGAGCATGAGCCGCGACGAGTTGTACGACTGGTACCGCAACGCCTTCTCGACCGAGCACGGCGTGATCGCCATCGTGGGCGAATTCGATCCGGCCCAGGTCAAGGACGCTTTGACCAAGGCCTTCGGTGAGGTCAAAAAGCCCGCCGCGGCCAACGCCTACAAGCGCTACTGGAGCGAATACAAGCCCGTCAAGGCCGATCGCATCGTCATCGATGCCCCGAGCAAGGAAAACGCCGTCCTGGTGGCGCGCGTGGACTTTGCCGGCAGCGTCAACGATGAGGACGCCGCCGCCATTGTGGTGGCCGACTGGATCCTGGGCGGCGGCACGGGCCTATCGAACCGCCTCGTCGACCGTCTGCGCCAGAAGGAGGGCCTCTCGTACGGCGTGGGATCGAACGTGAAGCTGCCGCAGTTCGGCAACCGCGCCAGCTGGACGATGTCGGCCATCGTGGCGCCGCAGAACCTTTCCAAGGCCGAAGCCTGCGCCAAGGAAGAAATCGAACGCGCCCTCAAGGACGGCTTTACCGAAACCGAAGTGAGCGAAGCCGTCAAGGGGATCCTGGATTCGCGTGCCGTCAACCGCGCCCAGGACGATTACCTGGCGCAGAGCTGGCTACAGTTCATGGAAGCGGACAAGACCTTTGCCTTCAGCAAGGCCTTTGAAGAGAAGATCGCCGCCGTGACGGTCGAGTCGGTCAACGCCGCCTTGCGCCGCATGGTGGTTTCCGACGACCTCACCTGGGTGCTCTCGGGCGACCTGGCCAAGGCCGGTTTGAAGAAGTAACCCAACGGCCGCCGGTTCCCGCCGGCCGCCCAAACACAACGCCGACGTTTGAGCGGATCCGTCCCGCGCCAACCGCCGGCGTTTTTGTTGAGGCCGACAGCTACCGGACGGGCAGCCACCGGCCTACTTTCATGGGTACCGATCAGGGCAGGGGCTTTTTAAGCTTGCCTTCCTTGGCCATCATTTCCAAGACGGTCTTGACGGGCAGGGCCTTGGTGACCTTGCCGTGGTAACCCTTGACGTCCTTGGCGGCAAAAAGCGAATTGATGACCGCCTCTTCCGTGGCTTCGATCGTGGCCATGAAAATCGGGGTCATGTCATCGTTTTGCACAACGTTCATCTTGTATTTCTCAAGGGGCTTGGCGCTGTGCGGCACGCGCAGGTCCTTGGCGGTCGAGAAGGCGATCACGAAGTCGCCCGAGCCGTTGGAGGCGATGCCGCCCGACTTGGTCATGCCCATGAAGGCGCGCTTGGCCACGCGCTCGAGGTTGCGCGCTTCCAGGGGCGCGTCGGTGGCCACGATCATCATGATCGAGCCGTCGGCGCTTTCGATTTCCTTCTGGTAGGGGAAGCCGCCGAGCGCCTTGCCCACTTCCACGCCGTCGATCGTGAGCAGGCCGCCGAAGTTGGTCTGCACGAGCACGCCCACCGTGTAGCCGCCCATGGACTTGGGCAGCACGCGCGAGGCCGTGCCGATGCCGCCCTTAAAGCCGAAGGCCTTGGTGCCCGAGCCCGCCCCCACGGCGCCTTCCTCCACGGGGCCGGATTTGGCCGTTTGAATGGCCTTGAGAACGTCCTTGCTCGTCACAAAGCGCGCGCGGATATCGTTGATGCCGCCGTCGTTGGTTTCGCCCACGATGCCGTTGACGCTCCTGACGTCCTTGTTGTCGGCAAAGGAGAAGGTGTAGTCGATGATGCCGTCCAGGCCGGCGGCGATGTTGAGGGTGTTGGTGAGGACAATCGGCGTTTCAATGTTGCCGAGTTCCTTGACCTGCGGATAGCCGGCCATCTTGCCGAAGGCATTGCCCAGGAAAATGCCCGCGGGCACCTTTTCTTTGAAGATGTTGCCGCCGTGGGGCAGGATCGCGGTCACGCCCGTGTGTGCGCCCTTTTTGTCGTCGTGCACGTTGACTTGGCCGACGAGAACGCCCGCCACGTCCGTGATGGCGTTGTTGGCGCCGGGCTGCAGCACGCCGATTTCAATGCCGTAGTCGCGCGGGCGCAAAGAGACCTCTTCGGCCAGGGCGGCCGAGGCGGCCATCACACAGGCCAGGGCGACGGTGGTTTTACGAAGGATGGAACGCATTTCGATTCTCCCCATAACGAAGGTTGCGATCTGATTAGAGTGCGCCCGACATCTTGGGCGCGTTCCCGAGTATAGAAAGAGCCAAAAGCCCCGACACACGGGCCAAGGACTTTCGGTGGGGGGAGAAAAACGCAGCGGGCGTTGCGCCCGCACAAGACGGCCTTACCCTTCGTGCCGCAGGAACGCCTCGCCCTCGGGCGTCAGATCGATGCCCGCGGCCTTGATGCTGGCGGCAATCTCACGGGTGCACTCAAAGACGGCCGGATCGATTCTGCCAGCCGCGCGCGGCCAGAAGACGTAGAAGGGAATGGTCAGGGGTTCCTTGAGGTCAATGAGGCTGCAGTCGGCCGACACGCTCTTGGCCGCGAGCCGGTCGGTAAAGTGCACGCCCACGTTGCGCTTGACAAAGCGCAGCGCCACCTGCGTGGAGGAAACCTCGGCGGCGATGCGCGCGTTGGGCGGCATCAGGCGTCGGGCGTGTTCCTGCTCGGGCGTGTCGCGCGACAGGATCACGAATTGCGCATCGGCGCAGTCTTCCGTGCCCACGGCCGCCAGGGGCGCGAGGGGATGCTCGCGGTTGACCGCCAGACAAAAGGGCAGGTGCGCAAGGGCCGTTTTTTCCAAATCGTCGTACGTTCCCAACAGCGTGCCGAAGCCCACGTCAAAGGGGTGGGAGTACTTGGTGTAGTAGATGTCGCGGCTTGCGTGCACGTCCATCGTCACGCGCAGCGTCTCCTCGTGTCGCTTCATTATCGTGCCCACGGCCGGAATGATCACGTCCGAGCAGTGACGCGCCAGAACCGCAATGCGCAGCGTCTTTTTGCGGTCTCGCTCGCGCGAGTAGTCCTCCAGACGCTGCCAGGCGCGCATCGACTCCATGGCCACGCGGTAAAAGGAGGCTCCCTCTTCGGTGAGGGTGAGCGATTTGCCCGTGCGGTCAAAAAGGGCAAAGCCCAGACGCTCTTCGAGCTGCGTGATGACGCGGCTCGCGGCCGAGGCCGACAGGGCGATCTTGTCGGCGGCCGCCAGAAGACTGCCCGTTTCCACAATCGTGCAGAAGAGCCTGATGGATTTGGACTTGAGTTCCATGGAGAAGATTGGGAATTTGTTGAAAATCAACGCATTATCGCATTTTATTGCATGAATTGCAATAAACCGTGCAATATTTGCACTTTACGAAATAAGCAAAATCCATCAGAATACGTAGCAACTCAGACACGCATCGCGTTTTCACTTCAAGCAAGAGACGGCTTGCGAAAACACCGGCGGGTCTCCTGTCAGGAAGGCCGATCGGTTCGAACCCCGGTCGGCCTTAATTTTTAGTTCCGGCAGGTCATAAGGGAAAACCATTCCCAATCGAACAAAACAACAAACGCAACGAATCAAAAACCCCGACAGGAGTCACCAACCGTGAGCATTGCCTACGATCCGCGCTCGCATCGCGCCGAAGAATTCATCAACGATGAGGAAATCCGCGCTTCTTTGGCCTACGGCGAGGAAAACAAGAACAACGCCGAACTCATCGATCAGATCCTTGCCAAGGCTCTGACGTTCAAGGGCCTGACGCACCGCGAAACGGCCGTGTTGCTCGCCAACGAAGATCCGGCGATCACGCAGCGCATCTTTGACGCGGCCATTCAGGTCAAGGAACACATCTACGGCAAGCGCATCGTGCTCTTTGCGCCGCTGTACCTGTCCAACTACTGCATCAACACCTGCACGTACTGCCCGTACCACGCCAAGAACAAGCACATCATCCGCAAGAAGCTCACGATGGAGGAGATCGAGCGTGAAGTGATCGCGCTGCAGGATCTCGGCCACAAGCGCCTGCTGCTTGAAGCGGGCGAACACCCCAAGTACAACCCGATCGAATACATCCTTGACGCCATCAAGACGATCTACTCGATCAAGCACAAGAACGGCGCCATCCGCCGCGTCAACGTCAACATTGCCGCCACGACCGTGGAAAACTACAAAAAGCTCCACGACGCGCAGATCGGCACCTATCAGCTCTTTCAGGAAACGTACCACAAGCCCACGTACGAGGAGCTGCATCCGAAGGGACCCAAGGCCGACTACTGCTACCACACCGAAGCGCATGACCGCGCCATGGAAGCGGGCATCGACGACGTGGGGCTGGGCGTGCTCTTCGGCCTGAACCTGTACCGCTACGACCTCATGGGTCTTCTGATGCACGCCGAGCACCTGGAAGCGGCCTTCGGCTGCGGCCCGCACACGATTTCCGTGCCGCGCATTTGCCCCGCGGACGACATTGATCCGGCCACGTTCTCCAACGCGGTGCCCGACGGCGTTTTCCTCAAGGTGGTGGCCCTGATTCGTCTGGCCGTTCCCTACACGGGCATGATCATGTCCACCCGCGAAGGCGAGCGCATCCGCACGGCCGCCCTCAAGCTCGGCATCTCCCAGATTTCGGGCGGCTCGCGCACCTCGGTGGGCGGCTACACCATCAAGGACATCAGCAAGGTGGAAAACACGGCGCAGTTTGACACGAGCGATCGGCGCAGCCTCGACGAGGTGGTGCACTGGCTCTTGGACAACCACTATCTGCCGAGCTTTTGCACGGCCTGCTACCGCGCCGGCCGTACTGGCGATCGCTTCATGGAATTTGCCAAGGACGGCTCGATTGCGCGCTACTGCCAGTCCAACGCCGTGATGACGATGAAGGAATACCTGTGCGACTACGCCAGCCCCGCCACCCGCGAAGCCGGCGAGCGCGTCATCGCCAACGAACTGCCCAAGATCTGCCACGAAAAGATGCGTGCGGCCTGTGAAAAGCGCCTGATCCGCATCGAAGAGGGCGAACGCGACTTCCGCTTCTAAACATAGAGGAGCCAAGCGTTGCAACGGGAGCTGTCCATGACGGGGGGCTCCCGTTTTTTAACGCCTGAAAACGACGAGCCTCTCGCGCGGGAGGGGCTCGAAACGATTTATTTTTCCTTGTCGTCGGACTTGCTGTTGAGCCAGTCGCCGACCGTGTCGGCCGCGTTGGTGGCGCCTTCGCCGACGGCCTTGGCGGCACCCTTGGCGCCTTCGCCCACGGCGTTGATCGCGTCGCGCGAGCCGTGCCCGATCGCGCGGGTGGTGTCGCGGGTCTTGTGGCCGATTTCGCGGGTGATGTCGCGCGTGGCGTGTCCGATGCTGCGGCCGGCCTCCTTGACCGAGTCAATGAAGGTCTCTTCGGCGTGGGCCGTCGGTAGCGCCAGAGCGCCGATCACGAGCGTAGTGGCAAGCGTTTTGCGCAACATGGGTTTTCTCCGATGGGGACGGTTCGTCAAAGGGGACGCCCGGCACGGGCGTCCCGGCTTGAGGCTCAGGCCTTGTGCGCCTTGGCTTGGCGCATCTGCATGAGCGTGGCGTAGGCGCCCTGCAGGTCGTGCTTGACCAGACGCGTCTTCATGTCAAAGAGGCGGCGGTAGAGCGCGGCGTTGTCGCCGTTGGAAGTGTACTCGGCGTCCTTGACGATCGTCTTTTCCAGCAGCGGGCGCACGTCGTCGACGTGGCCCGCGGCCTTGGCGGCAAACACGCAGTTGGTGACGACCGCGCCGCCCGCGTTGCGGTAGCGCACGACCGTGGCGTTGAGCATGTCGGCCTTGATCTGGTTCCAGAGCGAGTCGCGGCTGCCGCCTTCGGTCACCGTGATGCGGTTCAGATCCACCCCCGCGCCGCGGTAGGTGTCGGTGATTTCCATGTAGTCGTAGCCGATCGCTTCGAGCACGGCGCGCCACTGCACGAACTGATCGTCGTCGAGGGTCATATTCAGGAACATGCCGCTGGCGTTCTTAAATTCGCCCGTGCCGCCCGTCAGATAGGGCAGGAACACGACGCCGTTGCTGCCCGCGGGCACTTCCTCGGCCTTTTCCGAGAGCACGCGGTAGTAAAGCGGATCGTCGACCTTCTGGCAGATGTTGTCCTTGAACCAGCGCAGCGACAGGCCGCCCGTGCGGATAAAACCCCAGTAAAAATAGGTGTCGGGCAGGGTGCCGCTGTTAAAGATCAGACCCGCACCCTTTTTGGAGAGCTCGGGCACGATGCCCTTGGTCGAGACGCAGAACATGGCGCAGGTGCCCGCCACGTCCACGCCCTGCCCGGCGTCGAAAACGCCCGAGCCGAGCATCGACTGCATCGTGTCGCCCGCGCCCGCGCACACCGGGGTGCCGGCCACAAGACCCGTGCGCGCGGCCATCTCGTCGCTCACGCCGCCCACGATGTCCCAGGGCTTGAGAATGCGGGGCATGTACTTTTTGTCGATGCCCAAGATGCCGAGCTGCTCGTCGCTCCATTGCTTCTTTTCGACCTTGTAGCCCAGGCCCCAGCCCGACATGGCGCCCCAGTCAATGAAGGCGTCCTCGCCCTTGAGGCCTGCGAGATTCATGAGAATGTACGGGGCGTTGTGCACGAACTTGACGCCCTTCTTTTGAAAGGCTTCGTTGTTGGCCAAAAACCAGCGCGCGAACATGGCCGGGAACATGCAGTTGGCCTGCGGGTTGCCCGTCTCACGGCCCCAGATGTCCAGGTCCATGGCGTTGATCGCGTCCACGTCGGCCTGGGTGCGGCTGTCGAGGTAATTGATGTAGGGCGTGACGGCCTTGCCGTTTTCGTCCACGCCGCAGATGCCGCAGATGATGCCGTCGCCCATCACGGCGGCGATGTCGCCGGCCGCATAGCCCTTACCCTTGATGTCTTCGACGGTTTTGCGGATGCACTCGACGGTGATGTTGAGAAACTCGTCGATGTTCATCTGCACCCAGCCCGGCTGCGGATAGTGCAGGGTGGTGGGCAGCGAGTGCGAGGCCACCTGCTTGAAGTTTTCGTCGTAGACGGCCACCTTGACGGACTGCGTGCCCGCGTCAAAACCCAGATAAAGCTTGGACATGTCTGATTGATCGGCCGAAACGGGAGCATGCAGCGATCCGTGCAGGCCGCCTCCTTTTATACGTGAATCGGTTGAGCGCCGAAAAGACCGCCCGGATTGGGTGGGGCGGCGGCGGCGCGGAACGTCCCGCAGCGTCAAACGAAGATCCGACAACAGCGCTGGCGGCGCGGCGGGCGGGGACGTTCTCAAAGGGGGAATTACGACATTCTACCCAGGCGGGATCAGGGAATCCCATGAGAGGCGACGCAAAAGATGTTTCCGAACGTAGGGGGCCGGCCGTCCGGCGCCGATCGGGCACAGCGGGTCACGGCCGGGGTTCCAAAAAGGTAAGAATTTTCAGAGCTCTCTTTGGTATAATCCGGCGCTTACGGGCGTTTGTCTGGCCCGCTTGTACCGAATTTTTAACCGACTAAGCGCGTCCGTGACCCGGCCGGTGGCCGCGGGCCCGGGCGCTTTGAGAAAGAAAACAATGACCGAAAATCAAGAAGCTGTGAAGGCTGAAGAAACCGTCAAGGAAGAAACGACTGCTGCCGCCGCGCAGGAAACCGAAGTCAAGAACCCGAACCTTCGCACGATCGAAGTGACCGTCAACGGCAAGGAATTCCGTGACGGCGTGACCAAGGAACTGCGTCGCCTCTCCAAGAAGGCCAAGATGCCCGGCTTCCGCCCGGGTCACGTGCCCTTCGGCATGGTTGAAGCTATGTACGGCCAGCAGGCTTCCGGCGACGTCATCAACAAGCTGCTCGAACGCGAAGCCAACAAGGCCATGCACGAGGGCAAGTACCGCGTCGTCGGTCAGTTCGACGCCAAGCCCCTGGCTCCGGCCGAAGGCAGCGACGATCTGCGCTTTGAAGTGAGCTTCGAAGTCTATCCGGACATCGAACTGCCCGACTTCTCGGCCGTTGAAATGAAGCGCTACCTGTGCACGGTCGACGACGAAGCCGTCAACAAGACCATCGAGACGATCGTCAAGCAGCGCGTGACGTTCAAGGAAGAGGAAGGTCGCAAGGCCGCCGCCGAAGACCGTCTGACGGTGAACTTCACCGGCACGATCGACGGCCAGGAATTTGCGGGCGGCAAGGCCGAAGGCTTTGCCTTCGTGCTCGGCCAGGGTCGCATGCTCCCCGAGTTTGAAGAAGCCGCCACGGGCATGGCCGCCGGCGACAAGAAGACCTTCTCGCTGACCTTCCCGGAAAACTACGGTAACATGGAACTCGCCGGCAAGACCGCTCAGTTCGATATCGAATGCACCAAGGTTGAAGCCCCGGTGTACCCGGAAGTCAACGACGAATTCGCCAAGAGCCTCGCCGTTGAATCCGTCGACGCCCTCAAGGCCGAAATTCGCAGCAACATCGAACGCGAAGTGCAGGAACGACTCTACGAGCGCAACCGCAACGAAGCCTTCAACGCCGCCGTCGCCGTGTTCGACTACCAGGCTCCCGCCGCCATCGTTCAGTCCGAACAGGAACACCTGCGCCAGAACTTCGAACAGATGGTCTACGGCATGTCCGGCCAGAAAAACAAGCAGAGCGCTCCGCTCGAACTGTTCCTCGAACCAGCCAAGAAGCAGGCCCGCATCGGCATGATGATCACCGCCATCATCGATCAGAATAAGCTCGAAGCCACGGATGACGATATCAAGGCCCGTGCCAGCCTGATCGCCGCCGCCTACGAGCAGCCCGAGGAAGTGGTTGAAGACCTGGTCAAGACCCAGCGCAACAATCTCGCCAGCCGCGTGCTCGAAGAAAAGGCCCTCGAGTTCCTCCTGGGTAAGGCCAAGACCACCGAAGAGACGCTCACGTTCGAGCAGCTCTCCGGCATGAGCCAGGAATAATTCGGCTTCTCAGGGGCGGGGACCGTCGTTTCCCCGCTCCGACAAACCGAAAACCTCGAAAGCGGGAAAAAGGGGCGGGCAGTGAGCCTGCGGTCTTTTTTCCGTTTTTGTTTGTGTCCGCCCGGGTTTTGACCGCGCGGACCGCCCGCTTCTCTGCTAACTTACAACCCGTGTCCGAACCGACGAGGGAAAACAACATGCACGATATTCGAAATGCTCTGATTCCGATGGTGATCGAACAGAGCGGCCGCGGCGAACGCAGCTTTGACATCTATTCGCGTCTGCTGCGCGACCGCATCGTCTTTCTGTCCGGCGAAGTCAACGACGAGTCGGCCAACCTCGTGATCGCTCAGCTGCTCTTTTTGGAAAGCGAAAATCCCGACAAGGACATTTCACTGTACATCAACAGCCCGGGCGGCTCGGTCTACGCGGGGTTGGGCATCTACGACACGATGCAGTTCATCAGGCCCGACGTGCAGACGATCTGCGTGGGCATGGCCGCCTCGATGGGCGCCTTTTTGCTCGCCGCCGGCGCCAAGGGCAAGCGCTTTTCGCTGCCCAATTCGCGCATCATGATTCACCAGCCCTCGGGCGGCAGCCGCGGCATGGCCAGCGACATTCAGATTCAGGCGCGCGAAATCCAGGATTTGAAGGGCCTGTTAAACGGCGTTCTGGCCGAGCGCACCGGCAAACCCCTTGACGTGGTCACGCGCGACACCGACCGCGACTACTACATGAGTCCCAAGGAAGCGCTCGAGTACGGCATCATCGACCGCATCTACACGCGCCGCGGCGAGTAATCCCGCCACACGACGAAATTTTTACCAGAGCTGATCATGGACAAAACGAACGATTTGCGCTGCTCGATCTGCGGCCGCCACAAAGAAGACGTGGAAACGCTCATTGACACGCACCGCGGCTTTTACATCTGCGACCGCTGCATCCGCGGCCTGATGTCGGCCATCGGCCCGAGCGAGGGCGCCGCCGGCGCCGGCGCCGGCACCGACGCGGGCGAGAAAACGGCGGGCGGCGAAAAGTCGGCCGTGGCCGACATTCTCTCGGCCCCGATCCCGACGCCCCAGCAGCTCTTTGAGCACCTCGACAACTACGTGATCGGCCAGCAGCAGGCCAAGCGCGTTCTGTCGGTGGCCGTCTACAACCACTACAAGCGCCTCAAGCACAAGATGTCGGCCGAAGACGTCGAACTGCAAAAGTCCAATATCTTGCTCGTGGGCCCGACGGGCTCGGGCAAGACGTTGCTCGCGCAGACCCTGGCGCGTACCCTGAACGTGCCGTTTGCCATTGCCGATGCCACGACCCTGACGGAAGCCGGCTACGTGGGCGAAGACGTGGAAAACATCATCCACAAGCTTTTGATGTCCGCCGACGGCGACGTCGAGCGCGCCCAGTGCGGCATCGTGTACCTTGACGAAATCGACAAGATCGCCCGCAAGAGCGAAAACCCGTCGATCACACGCGACGTCTCGGGCGAGGGCGTGCAGCAGGCGCTTCTCAAACTCATCGAAGGCACGCAGTGCAACGTGCCGGCCGAAGGCGGCCGCAAGAACCCTCGCGGCAAGATGGTGGCCGTCGATACGAGCAACATTCTCTTTATCTGCGGCGGCGCTTTTGACGGGCTCGAGAAGATCGTGCGCCGCCGTTCGGTCAAAAGCGGCATCGGCTTTGGCGCGCAGGTGCACAGCGAGTCGCAGGAGTCGCTCACCGAGCTTTACGCCAACGCCGATCCGTCGGACTTGGTCAAGTATGGCCTCATTCCCGAACTCGTCGGCCGTCTGCCGATCGTGGCCACGCTCGAAGAGCTCGACGAAAAGGCTTTCGTCTCGATTCTGACCGAGCCTAAGAACGCCCTCATCAAGCAGTTCGCCGAACTTTTTGCGATGGAAGGCGTCACGTTTGAAGCCGAGCCCGAGGCCCTGAAGGCCATCGCCCACAAGGCTATGGCCCGCAAGACGGGTGCCCGCGGTCTGCGCAGCATCGTTGAGGCGGCCCTCTTGGATGCCATGTACGAAGTGCCCGCCGCTCCCAAGGTCGGCTGCGTGCGCCTGACGGCCGTGGGCAAGATCGAAGACGGGGAGGTCGAGGCCGAACTCGTCGAGTGTCCGCGCCAGGACCCGGCCGCCGCGGCCCAAAACGCCTGAGCGCGTTCTTTCCACTGTCGGCCGGGAGGGGGCGCACCGAGCCCGCCCCGGCCCCACGATTGTCCGACAGGGCCTTCCCGCTCGGGTGGGCTCGCCAACCTTCGACGGTGTCTCCCAAAGAGCCGCCGTGCCCGATTGTCGGACTCGGTTGCATATTTCGATACAAAGACAAGCCTGGAGGGCTTGTTCCATTCCCGTTTGTCCGTACAATCCAAACACAGAACATCCGACTGAATTGGTCGGGAATTGGGCGCTTACGCCCGGCAAGGTGGAACTTTCCCCCTTGAAAAAGGCCGGGGTCGACTCCATATAAGCAGTCCGGAAACCACAATTTTCGATTGCGAGAAAACGAATTTATGACTGAAAAACTTAACGCCGCACCGGCCGAACCGATGAAGGCTCCTTTGCTTCCCATCCGTGATCTGGTGGTGTTTCCCAACACGGTGCTGCCGCTTTTCATCGGCCGTCCGCTGACGATCCGTTCGGTGCGCACCGCCATGAACGCCGACCGTAAGATCGCTCTGGTGACGCAAAAGGAAAGCGGCCGCGACGATCCCGGTCCTGAGGACATCTACAAGACCGGCACGATCGCGCGCATCGTGCAGATGCTTAAGCTCCCCGACGGCACCCTCAAGGTGCTCGTCGAGGCCGACGCGCGCATCGACATCGAAGGCATCGAATCGGACACCAAGACGGGCTACACGGCCACGTACCGTGCGCACCCGTGCGTGGTGCAGGGCACGGTCAACGAAGAGGCCTCGCGCCGCACGGTGCTGACGCGCTTTAACGAGTACGCCCAGGAAAGCAAGAAGCTGCCCGAGGAGGTGGTCAACTCGATCCGCGACAGCGCCACTCCCATGGCCTTGGCCGATGCCGTCGCAAGCCAGCTGCCCGTCGACAACGCCCGCAAGCAGCGCATCCTCGATCAGACGACGCTGCAGGGCTGCTTTAACGAAATCATCGACATTCTTGACAACGAGATGGACATCCTCGCCGTCGAGCGCCGCATCCACGGCCGCGTCAAGAAGCAGATGGACAAGAACCAGCGCAACTACTACCTCAACGAGCAGATGAAGGCCATCCGAAAGGAGCTCGGCACGGACGAGGAGGGCTTCGAGAGCAATGACGAGATCGCCCTGCTGCGCGACAAGATCAAGGCCTGCGGGATGCCGGCCAAGACCGAGGAAAAGGCCCTCGAAGAGCTCAACAAGCTCAAGCAGATGTCGCCTTCGAACGCCGAGGCGGCCGTCGTGCGCGGCTACATCGACACGCTCATTGCGCTGCCCTGGAAGGAAAAGACCGAAGTCAACAAGGACCTCAAGAAGGCGCAGGAAATCCTTGACGCCGATCATTGGGGCCTCAAGAAGGTCAAGGAACGCATTCTCGAGTACCTGGCCGTGCAGCGTCGCGTCGACAAGATGAAGTCCCCGATTCTGTGCCTCGTGGGTGCCCCGGGCGTCGGCAAGACGAGCCTGGGCGAGTCGATCGCCCGCGCCACGGGCCGCAAGTACGTGCGCGTGGCCTTGGGCGGCGTGCAGGACTCGAGCGACATCCGCGGCCACCGCCGCACCTACATCGGCTCCATGCCCGGCAAGATCATGCAGGCCATGGCCAAGGTGGGCGTCAAGAACCCGCTGTTCCTCTTGGACGAAATCGACAAGCTCGGCGCGGGCGTGCGCGGCGACCCCTCGGCGGCCCTTCTGGAAGTGCTCGATCCGGAACAGAACCGCGAGTTCGAAGACCACTACATCGACGTGGGCTTTGACCTCTCGGATGTGATGTTCGTAGCCACGAGCAACAGCTACGCCATCGATCCGCCGTTGCTCGATCGTATGGAAACGATTGACCTTGCGGGCTACACCGAAGACGAAAAGGTGCACATCGCCATGGAACACCTCGTGCCCAAGCAGATGCGCCTCAACGGTCTGAAAAAGACCGAAGCCGAGATCACGCAGGAAGCCGTGGTGGACATCATCCGCTACTACACCCGCGAGGCGGGCGTGCGCGGCCTTGAGCGCAGCATCAGCAAGATCCTGCGCAAGATCGTGCGCGAGCAGTGCGAGCGCGAGGACGAACTCAAGGCCAAGGCCGAAGGCGACAAGACCGAGGGCAAGGAGGCCGCCAAGGCCGCCAAGCCGCGCGCCAAGAAGGTGCGTGTGACGAGCAAGAACCTGCACGACTACCTGGGCGTGCGTCAGTTCAGCTTCGGCACGGCCCCGACGCAGGCCCGCGTGGGCCAGGTCAACGGCCTGGCCTGGACGAGCGTGGGCGGCGACACCCTGGCTGTGGAAGCCGTGTGCTTCCCGGGCCGCGGCAACGTGGTGCGCACCGGGTCGCTCGGTGACGTCATGAAGGAAAGCGTGCAGGCGGCCTTGAGCGTCGTGCGTGCGCGCGCCGCCAAGCTCGGCATCGACCCCGAAGCCTTTGCCAAGACCGACTGGCACGTGCACTTCCCCGAAGGCGCCGTGCCCAAGGACGGCCCGAGCGCGGGCGCCGCGATCACGACGGCTCTGGCCTCGGCCATCACGGGCATCGCCGTGCGCAGCGATATTGCCATGACCGGTGAAATCACCCTGCGCGGCGAAGTGCTCGAAATCGGCGGCCTCAAGGAAAAGTTGCTCGCGGCCATGCGTGCGGGCGTCAAGAAGGTGCTCATCCCCGAGGACAACGTCAAGGACCTCGAGGAAGTGCCGGAAAACGTCAAGCAGGCCGTGGAGATCGTGCCGGTGCGCTGGATCGAAAAGGTGTTCGAGGAGGCTCTCGTGAGCCTGCCCGTGCCCTTGGATCCCGCCAAGAAGGCTGCCGCCTCGGTCGTGCCCGAGACGCCGGCTTCTTCCGACGAAGCCTCGGCCGCGGGCGGTCACTGCAACTGCTAAGCCGCTGAGTCTTAAAGCGCACTAGCGCCTCACTCCCGGTCGGACTGGCTCCCATTCAAGAGTCGGTCGGGCCGGGAGTTTTTGTTTCCGGCCACGGATCAGGCCGCCCGCGGGGCTCGGGGGTGCGCCGCATGTGCAATTTGAAACCAAGACGCGCTCGGCCGACGGGCAAACCCCGAAGGCGGGGGGCGGCCGCCCTCAGTGACCTCTCAAGCGCGTTGCGACGGCGGTTTTTCAAAGGCGCCTCGTCCGCCGAAATGGGCCCGGAAAACGCCCTTTGGGCACAAGATCTGCTGGCCTCTGTCCAAGGGGAAAGCCGCTCGGGACGGGCGTCGGCGGGCCTTTTGGAGGGGGCAGACGGAGCCCGGAGGGCTTTTGGGGCGAAAAAATTGACGTCAAAACCCGACAAAGCCCGTATTTTCGGGCATTTCGTGGGGTTTGCGTTTGGTGAAAGCCTTTTTTTAGGCTATAGTGCTCGAGAATTTCGATTCGCCCTGTCGGGCTCAACCTTTCTGACGGCGCACTCGGAGCAGTCACACTGACCGAAGGCCGCAGAAGCCTTTTAACCAAAACTCAAAAGGAGGCGGGAGCGCACTTTCCGGTGACCCGGGAGGAAGCCGCGCCCGAGTTTCTTATGAACAAGAATGAACTGATCGAACAGATCGCCGTGTCGGCCGATATCACCAAGGCCAAGGCTGCTCTGGCTGTGGACGCTTTCGTCGAAGCCGTCACGACCTCCCTCAAGAAGGGCGAGGACGTTGCCCTGGTGGGCTTCGGCACCTTCACGGTCGGCGAACGTGCCGCCCGCGTGGGCCGCAATCCCCAGACCGGCGCCGAAATCAAGATCGCCGCGAGCAAGCAGCCCAAGTTCCGGGCTGGTAAGAAGCTCAAGGATGCGGTACAATAATCAACTCGCTTCTTAACGAGATGGATGCTTAGCTCAGTTGGTAGAGCGGCGCCCTTACAAGGCGTAGGTCGGGAGTTCGAGACTCTCAGCATCCACCATCGTCACCGAAAGACCCTGCAGATGTTTCGTTTGCGGGGTCTTTTGCATGGGCGCTCCGCCACCGTTTCTTCCCGCACCCCCGCCGGCCCCCGCACTGTCTCTTATACACATCTCCGAGCCCAC
>ERZ1026848.125-NODE-125-length-41239-cov-9.551865_pt1 | contig 41239 bp, 32 predicted proteins | sample MGYA00380154_ERZ1026848 | MGnify/ENA primary metagenome ERZ1026848 (study PRJEB33269, sample SAMEA4719790) | human gut metagenome | biome: human-associated habitat; feature: organic feature; material: feces | place: Cameroon | collected 2013-10 ...
CCACTAAAGTGAACGGGATTTTTGGCGTCCCGAGAGGGACTCGAACCCCCGACCCTCTGCTTAGAAGGCAGATGCTCTATCCAGCTGAGCTACAAGCGCATAACAGGTACACTTTTAAGTGCTTGAATATTATATATGCAACAGGCGTTTTTGTCAAGTACATTCTTGTGATTTGTCGCCGAAAATATAGCAGGGGAATTACTCGCCCTCTTTTTCTTTTTCTTCTTCTTTTTCTTTTCCCTCTTCTTCCTCTTTTTCGGGCTTTTTGAATTCCTCCTCCGGGAAATCAACCGTATTTTTGCAAATCTCATCAATCGGGAGCCCCTCGAACAAGTTCTTTTCGGAAAAATCTATTTCCTCGTCTCCGTTTTGGTTAAGCGGATCAAACATTTTTACACCCTCTTACTTATCAATCAAATGTACATTGAGATGATTATACGTCATTTCAATGCCTGCGTTATCAAATTCGGTCTTTATCCTCTCCATAAGGGCAAAGTGAGCGTCCCAATACTTCGGTGTTTCGACCCATGCCCTTACAACATATTTTATGCTGCTGTCGTCGTAAGAGAGTACCGCCGCAAACGGTTTTTCGGGTTCGTTCAAAAACATATCCGTATTTTTAACCGCGTCAAGCAGAGCCTTGCGGACTTTTTCGATGGGCGCGTCATATGACGCCGAAATTTCTATATCAACACGCCGCTTTTCCTGCGAAGTGTAATTTACTATTTTTGCCGCTATTATTTTGCTGTTGGAAACGTATATTACCTTGTTGTCTATCGCCTTTATTCTTGTATGAATAAGTCCCGTCATCATAACAGTTCCCGTAACCCCGTCAGCCTCGACGTAATCGCCTATTTTAAACGGCTTTGCGACAAGTATCATAATGCCGCTTGCAAGGTTTGAAAGCGAATCCTGAACGGCAAGAGAAGCGGCAAGGCCGACCACCGAGAACGCCGCCACAAGCGAAGTCGCGGAGACGCCGAGCGTATCTATAACTATTATTGCGGTTATGAAATAAAGTACAAATTTTATTACCGCCGTTATTATTTTCCTGAGCGTTGCGTCAAGGCTTATTTTGCCGAGCACTCTCTCAAGCACCTTCATAATAATGCGTATCAGAAAATAGCATATAACAAATACTATGACAGCCTCGAATATTTTTCCCACAGTAAATGAGCCGACGGAGTAATTCAGTATGCTTTGCAGCTTTTCCATTTTTTATACCTCGTTTAAAACGAATTATCATTTATACTGTATTATGTTAGCAGAAAAATCGCAGCTTATCAAGTGCACCGCATAATTTATTGAAGATACAGTCAATTTGTGATATTATTTCAGGGTAAAGGAAGAGGAGAGCCGTTTTTATGCTTATAACTAAACCGGATTTTTATGACAGCTTTAAATGCAGGGCGGGTGAATGTACGGATTCGTGCTGTATAGGTTGGGAAATAGACATTGATGATGAAACAATGAGAAAATATGAGAATGAAAACGACTCTCTATCTGTAAAGCTAAATAAGTTTACAGATAGAGAGAAGCAATGCTTTATCCTGACAGAAGACGATCGCTGCCCGTTTCTCAAAAGCGACGGTTTGTGTGAGCTGATACTGACAAAGGGCGAGGATATGCTGTGTGAAATATGCCGCGAACATCCGCGATTTTACGCGCGCTACGGCGATTTTTACGATATGGGCGAGGGACTTTGCTGCGAGGAAGCCGCAAGCTTGCTTTTCCAAAATACATCTCCGCTGAAGCTGATTACCGAGCCGGAAGCCCGCGATGACGACGAATATTTTGATGACGGTCTGATTGATTCGGAAACGCTATATATGTTAAGGCGAGATACTTTACATATACTTTGTGACAGAGAGCAGACTCTCCATAGCAGAATTCAATCAATATTTAAACAGTTACTCTTAAAACAGTGCGGAAAAAACAACTTTGCTTTTCTGAGCGAGGATGAATTTTACGACATTTTAATTAAAGCGTCGGAAAAAACAGAGGCGTATGACGCCGATTTTACTCATCTGTTAAAGTGCCTGCGCGAAAACAAATCCGAGGCTTTAAATTCCCAAAAGACGTTCATATCTTATCTCGGCGAGAGAAGGGCTGACTACGAAAAACTCTTATCGTATCTTGTGTTCCGCCATTTCCCTAAAGCCGTGTATGACGGCGATGCTTTAGGCAAATTCTGCTTTTGCGTCGGCGTTACGGCGATTACATTTTATGCCGACGTATTGCTTTTTGCGGCGCGCGGAAAATTTGACCTTGACGACAGGATAAACAGCGTGAAATATCTCTCAAAGCAGTTTGAATACAGCGATGAGAACCCGGAAATTCTGTCCGAAGAGCTTAAAAAGAGAATATTACGGATATGAGTTTTACAATGAAACACACAATAAATCCCATCAGAGTCGGGAAGATAAAGGAAACGGCGGTCCAAAAAGGACTGTGCGTTTCTTTTTTTATTGTCAAAAGAGTTGTGGAACACGGCCAATGCATCAGGGAAAACAGAATAAAGCAAACAGCAGTTGTATAAGTCCAGCCGTTACAGATGAGAATGTCTTTAAGCCCTAAAAGCGAGTCGAAATCCGTAAGCGTACCGGTTGCTGTGTATGCCATTATCATTATCGGAATAACCGTTTCGTTGGCGGGAAAGCCGAGTATAAAGGCTGTCAGTATAACTCCGTCGAGTCCTATGAGCTTTGCAAAGGGATCCAGCGCACCCGAAAAAGCGGATAACAGACTTTCACCGCGGATATTCACATTTGCCGCAAGCCAGATTATAATGCCTGCCGGAGCGGCAACCGCGGCGGCTCTTCCGAGGACGAAAAGAGTTCTGTCAAATACCGAACGCACTATGACCTTTAAGACCTGCGGCTTTCTGTACGGAGGCATCTCAAGAGTGAATGACGACGGTACTCCGCGCAGAAGCGTTTTTGACAGTATACGCGACGAAACAAAGGTTAAAAGTACGCTGAATACAATAATAAGCGTCAAAAGTGCGGCGGTTAATACCGAACGGCATATGCCGAAGCTGCCGGCGGCAAAAAATATGGTTACGATACTTATGAGCGACGGAAAACGCCCGTTGCAGGGGACAAGGCAGTTTGTTATAACGGCTATAAGCTTTTCGCGCGGACTGTCTATTATGCGGCAGCCCGTGACCCCCACGGCATTGCACCCAAAGCCCATACACATCGTGAGTGCCTGTTTGCCGCAGGTACCGCATTTTCTGAAGCCGTGGTCAAGATTGAACGCAACTCTCGGCAGGTATCCGAAGTCCTCGAGCAGAGTGAACAGGGGAAAAAATATTGCCATGGGAGGCAGCATTACCGATATAACCCAGCATAAGACCTTAAACATTCCGTTTACAAGCATTTCGCGCAGCCACACGGAAACGCCGGCATTTGTCAAAAGGAGCATAAGCCTTTGCGTGAGAAAACCGCTTGCACGCTGCAAAAGCTCGCTCGGGTAATTGGCACCCACAGCCGTAATCCAAAATATAAGCAGTAAAAGCAGCAGCATTATCGGTATTCCCGTAAGCTTGCTTGTGAAAAGCTTATCTAATTTGCGATCAAGGTCATGCCTCTTGCTTCGATTTGTTTTTACAACGCCGTCAACTGTATGCTCGGCTGTTTTAACTATGATTTCGGGAATATCGTCTTGCACATTTTCTCTTCCGCCGCACACACGGTACGCTCTTTCCAGCGCGTCCGAAATGTCGCGGTCTTTTAATTTGCCGTCGCCGAATATCTCCTTAAATTCCTCCGAGGCTTTTTCCGGCTCTGTTAAAAGACGCAGAGCCATGTATCTTTCACTCAGCGGAAGAGTTGTGTTTTTCCTTAATGCATCGCAGAGAATTTCTATTGCCTTTTCGGTGCCTTCACGGTATTTTACGGGAAAAATCGGCGCTTTTTTATCTTCCGACATTTTTTGAACCGCGGATAAAAGTTCGGGAAACCCTTGCTTTGTCCGCGCGCAAATGCCGACCGTCGGAACACCGAGTCGTTTTTCGAGCTTTTTCGTGTCAATTTCTATGCCCTTTTTCTTCGCCTCATCCAACAGGTTTATGCAAACAACAAGATTGCCCGTTATTTCCATGGCTTGCAGTACGAGATTTAAATTGCGCTCAAGGCAGACTGCGTCGCACACAACGATTACGGCGTCGAACCGACGGGAACGCAAAAATTCACCTGCTTTTTCCTCCTCTTCGGAGTGTGTGCAAAGAGAATATGTACCGGGCAGATCAACCAAAACATATTCTTTTCCGTTATAGGTAAATCTGCCCTCGGCGGAGCCTACCGTTTTACCCGTCCAGTTGCCGGTGTGCTGGTGCATACCCGTGAGCGCGTTAAATACCGTGCTTTTTCCGACATTCGGATTGCCGGCAAGTGCTATTACTTTTTTATCGGGAATTTTTTGCTTTTTCAAATTATCACCCTATTCAAGAAGTATCTGCTCTGCGTCGGACTTTCGTATCGCAATGTATGCGCCGCGTATCAGATAGACTTTTATGTCGCCGGATATGCTGTCGAGAACACAGCCGATTTCGGTGCCTCTTATAACTCCGAGATCCTGAAGCCGCCTTTTCATATTTCCTCCGTTTTCAACCGATAATACCCTTGCTTTTTCGCCGACGGGCAAAAAGGCAAGGCTTTTTTTATGCTCCAAGGCTGTTCTCTCCTTTGCGCTGACATATACAACATTATTATATTTTGAAAAAACGGTATTCGTTACCATATTACGACAGCTTTTTTAACGCTTGTCCGTTAAAATGAAAGAAAACTCGGAAGGGATGAAAAAATATGTCCGTTGAAATAAAGACAGAAAAGGATGTTGTGACGTCGTTTTTATCCGGCGAAATAGACCATCATGTCGCATTGCCAATACGCGAAAAAACAGACGCGGCAATCATTTCGGCACACCCAAAAAGAGTCGTGCTTGATTTTTCGGGAGTAACGTTTATGGACAGCTCCGGAATAGGACTTGTGATGGGTCGATACAAGATATGCGAGAGCATGGGAGCCTCGCTTGAAATTCACGGCCTATCACGCCATGCATATAAGGTGATGTGCCTCGCGGGGCTTCAAAATCTCGCGGTGCTGAAAAAGAAAAAGGAGGCGGAAAAAAGTGAAACCGCTTAATGAACTCAAAATGCAGCTGGAGAGCCGTTCCGTAAACGAAGGGTATGCACGCACGGCGGTGTCGGCGTTTATTTCACAGCTTGACCCTACAATAGAGGAGCTGAACGATATAAGAACTTCCGTCAGCGAGGCTGTTACAAACTGTATAGTCCACGCCTACAAAAATTCGTGCGGAAAAATATACATAGACGTCAAAATTTTCGGCGACGGTAAAACTGTGACGAAAATACGTGACAGAGGTCGCGGAATAGAAGACATAAAAAAAGCCCGTCAGCCGCTGTTTACAACGCTCGGCGGCGACAGGTCGGGGCTCGGCTTTTCCGTGATGGAGAGCTTTTCCGATAAGGTGAGAGTGACGTCAACGCTCGGAAAAGGCACAACCGTAACCTTATATAAAACGATAAAGGGAAAAGAGCAATGGACCGAAAAAAGCTGATTGAGCAAAATCTCGGCTTGGTACACGCCTGTGCAAACAGGTTCCGCGGCAGAGGAATAGAATACGAGGAGCTTTATTCCGCAGGGTGTCTCGGACTTGTCAAGGCGGCGGACGGATTTCGCGAGGAGCTCGGCTTCGCCTTTTCAACATACGCCGTGCCGGCGGTTTTGGGAGAAATCAGAAGGCTTTTCAGAGACGGCGGAGCGGTAAAGGTCAGCCGCTCCTTAAAGGAACGCTCGCGTGAAGCCGTTAAGCTCAGCGAAAAGCTGACAAAAGAAAACGGCAGAGAGCCTACCGTCACAGAATTATCAAAAATTCTGGGGATAGACTGCTTTGCCGTATCGGAGCTTTTAAATATTTCCCTGCCGCCCGTGTCGCTAACTTCGTCGGACGATGACAATGAACGTCAAACCGATGTTCCCGTGCCGTCCGGAGAAGACGCCGTTCAAGACAAGCTGGCACTTGAAGAGGTTTTGAAAGCTTTGCCCGAAAAAGACCAAACGCTTATAAGGCTCAGATATTTCAAGGGACTTACGCAAAGTGCGACAGCCGAAAGGCTCGGAATGTCACAGGTACAGGTTTCAAGAAAGGAGAGAGCCGTGCTTGCGATTATGCGAAAAAAGCTGACGGATGATTATTCTCAGTCTGCAACATAAACTCTGACTCTGAGCGGTATGCCGAGACTGTCGGCAAGCTCTCTGCATTTTTCAATATCCTCTTCGGGAATCACATCGACCACCGAAAAACGCAGATCCTGACCGTACTGTTTACACTCTTTTGCAAATTTGATGATGGCGTCAAACGATTTTTCACCGAATGCCGGGGAACACAGCTCGCAGTATTTTTCGCTGTTGTATTCGTTGAGGCTTATGGAAATTTTATCGGTGTTTTCACACAATTCCTTGGCTGTCGGCTTTTTGTTGAGCAGGTCGGAAAGACCGTTCGTATTAAGTCTAACCTTTAAGCCGAGCTTTTCGTGAATGTACTTGCATGTCTTTATGAGATTGTCGTATGCAAAAGTCGGCTCACCGTAGCCGCAGAATATAACTTCGCCGTTGTAGCCGGTGAAATCGTATTCGTCAATAGCTTTTTTAATTTCATCAAACGAGGGGTTGTGACCCGAGAACCAAAGCGTGTCCGCGTCGCCTACCGAATCCGAATTGTTACGGATGCAGAATTTGCATTTGCACGGACAGGAATTTGTGATGTTAAGGTATACGCTGCCCTCAAAGGTGTAAACTATGTCAGCCATTAAAAAGTCTCCCTTTAGGATAATTTTGTTTTGAATTTAACTTTATCAAGTGCCGGAGCGGCAATATAGTAGATTATTGCACTGCCGACTGCCTGAATTATTGAGAACGGAACGGAGGTCAATGCCGTGGGGAACGAATATAAAAGTCCCTCCGCAAGAAGATAACCGAAGACTGTTATAAGACCGGAAACAAGAGGCATAAACGCGGTGGTCTTATTAAGAATTTTGTTGGGGCTCTTCGTTGCGTGGCAGGTATAAACGAGTGCAAACGGCAGAGCGTTAAGAGCCTTGATTATAGCCGTAAACGGAGCCCAAGCGGCAGCACCGGCAAGTATATCGGCACAAAAACCGCCTATTGCCGCAGCCGCCATTGCGTACGGAAGCGGAAGAATACACGCGGCAAGGTAAATCATACTGTCTCCGAAGTGGAGATAACCGTCGTTTATACCGGTGTTAAACTTGATGTATGCCGTCATTACGGCAATAAGAGCGGCAAAAACCGCAGCTTTAACAAGGTTTAAAAGCGCTGTCATTGATTTTGATCTTGTGTTCATAGTGGTCACCATATTCTTTCGTAGTGAAATATCCGAGAAGCTCGCGGTGCCGGAATGCAGGGCGCAATACGGCTCTTTGTGAGATGCTTTACATCAGCTTCCCCAAATATTTTTCAAAATTTACCCCGAAATTACGATCCGTGTTTTCTTCGTAAGAATCCCTTATGGCGCCTTCAAGGAATTCTACGGCTTTTTCGGTGGCACATAGCGGAGCTTCGCCTTTTACGGTAAGTCCCGCAACCGCCGCGGCAAACAGATCACCCGTACCGGAAAAGCTTCCGCCGTATTTTTTGGATGAAACAGTTTTAAAACCGCTTTTATCGGCGACAACGTTTAAAACGGCGTCGTCTTTTTTTATGCCGGTAACAATGACCGTGCTCAGAGTATCGTTTAAAAGGGACGATGCGGCTTTCGCTATATCGTCCGTTTCCGATGAAGAGAGAGCTTCGTAGCTTTCCCCAGTCAGAACACACAGCTCCGTGAGATTCGGAGAGATAATGTCGGCTCTTTTTGCGAGACGCGTTACGGCGTCGCACATAGCCTTGTCGTATATATCGTAAATTTTTCCGTCATCCGCCATAACGGGATCACAGAAAAAAACGGTGTCGTCATTTTGAAATTCGTCAAGAAAACGGAATATTTTTTCCGCCTGACGGTGCGACGCTATAAAGCCTGTAAGAATGCCGTCAAAGCGAACGCCGAGCTTTTTCCACTCGCTTGTAAAAAAATCCATTTTATCGGTAAAATCATCGCAGTAAAAGCTCTCAAAGCCTGTTTGATTTGAGAGTACCGCCGTCGGCATCGGGCAGCATTCGAGCCCAAGAGCCGATATAACCGGTATAGCCGCCGTGAGAGAGCATTTGCCGAAGCCGGAAAGGTCGTTTATAACGGCTATTTTTTTCATGGTTTTTTAACACCCTTCCGTTTTTTCGTGATGATTTTTTCGCCGAAATACGAGTCGGTATTCAGTACTTGCCCGACTCTTGATTTTAGTATATAATATACCTGATGTGTCATTATTGAAATACACAAAAATTATTTTTTTTTAGGGGACAGTTATGGAGAATACCGTGGTTTCCGGATTGAATAAGGAAAACATTCCGCTGTATATGCGAGTTTACGAATATTATAAGGATTTAATTACCGAGGGCAAGCTGTCACCGGGCGCAAGGCTTCCGTCGATACGGCGATGCGAAAAGGAGCTGGCGGTAAGCCGCACTACGGCGGAGGCGGCGTATTTTCAGCTCGCGGCGGACGGATACGTGGTATCAAAACCGCAGAGCGGATACTTTGTGACGGATGTTGCGCGGCGTGAAAAAAAAGACGGAACGGTAAGAGATAAAAAAGAGCTTGAGCCGAAAATCGACTATGATTTCACTTCTCTCTCGGCAGACAGGGAGAGCTTTGATTTCACGCTGTGGCGAAGATACATCAAAAGTGCTTTGAGGCAGGATGAAAGACTGCTGTCCTACGGCGAGGCGCAGGGGGAACGCGAGCTTAGAGAAGCCCTTTGCAAATACATCACGGAACACAGAAATGCGGTCTGCTCACCCGACAATATAGTCATAGGCGCGGGCGTGCAAAGCCTTTTACATATAATATGTGCCGTGCTGCCGCGTTCTCAGAAGGTCTTTTTCGGCGAGACGGAATTTGAACAGGGCGCAGCGGTGTTTTCCGACCACGGCTTTAAATCGTGCCGTACAAAAGAAGAGGCTGATATAATTTATGTGAGTCCGTCGCATATAAACCGCCTCGGTGACGTTATGCCGACAAGCGAAAGACTTCGCCTTATCCGTCTTGCGGACAGAGAAAACAAGCTCATAATCGAGGATGATTACGACAGCGAATTCGGATATTTCAATCGCCCCACACCATCCCTTCAGGGACTTGACTGCGGCAGGAACGTAATTTATATCGGTACGTTTTCAAAGCTGCTTTTACCGTCTATCAGACTCAGCTTTATGATACTTCCGGACGCGCTCCTCGGCGAATACGAAAAAAAGGCGGAGCTGTATAACCAAACCGCCTCAAAGACCGAGCAGATAGCGTTGTGCAGCTTTATCCGCGACGGAAATCTGTCAATAAGAATAAGAAAAATCAAAAGACTGTATACCCAAAAAATGAAGCTGCTGACAACAGCCCTGAAGGAGGTTTTCGGTGATAAAGCCAATATCTACATCGGCGAAACGGGCTTTGTTTTAAGACTCGAAATAAAATGCACCATGTCCGAAAAAGAAGTCGTTGAGCGTGCGCGCGGGAATGGCGTGGCGGTAAAGGAGAGCGGCACGGGGAAAAAATATCCGCAGATTTTGCTCTTGTGTTCGTCCGTGGCGTCCGAAGATTTTTTGCCGGCTGCAAAAAGACTTTACGACAGCATATTCGGAGCATAAAAAACGTTCGTAAAACGCTGTTTATATGTTGTATTACGCGTTTTACTGTGATAAAATATCAACAATAAAAAGCAATATCGGGAGGCCAATATGCAGACAGATTTTTATGAGGACAGGCTCAGGGTGTTCCTTGAAGAATTCAAAAAGAATACCGTGGCTTACAGCGAAAAAATCGGGGGATTTCTATATAAACCGTGCGAATATAAAGTCGGTAACGAATTGCCCGATGTCGACGGGAGCTTTAAAAGCTTCGAAAAAAATGACCGCTGGGGCGGAAAATACGATTCACACGCTTGGTTTTATAAAAAACTGATTGTTCCGAAAGAGCTGACAGGCAAAAATCTTGAGCTTACCGTCTCCACTCAGCTTGACGGCTGGGACGCGGTAAATCCTCAGTTTATAGCGTATGTTGACGGCAAATTGCAGCAAGGGCTCGATGTGAATCACCGCGAAATATTCCTTGATAACGCAAAGGGCGAATACGATATATTCCTTTACGCCTATTCCGGCAGAAACGACTGCTTGCTTGATTTTAACGTGTCTCTCAATGCGTATTACGAAAATGCGCGCCGTCTCTATTATAAAATCGCCGTGCCGTATGAGGTTACGCTTTATCACGAGCCGTATGAAAAGGTCTATGTCGATATTGAAAACTACGTTGTCGGCGCAATAAATCTCATTGATATGCGCGTGCCGGGTTCAAAAGAATTCCTTGATTCCGTCGATGCTGCCGAAGCATATCTCGACAGAGAATTCTACGGCAAATACTGCAAAAAAGAAGACGTAAACGCCGTCTGCATAGGCCATACGCATATAGACGTAGCTTGGCTCTGGACTCTTGCACAGACAAGGGAAAAGGTGCTGCGCTCTTTTTCGACCGTACTTGAGCTTATGAAAAAATATCCCGAGTATAAGTTTATGTCGAGTCAGGCTCAGCTTTATAAATACCTCAAGGAGGAGAGCCCCGAGCTTTACGCCGAGGTAAAAGAAATGGTACGCCTCGGCAGATGGGAGGTCGAGGGCGCCATGTGGGTCGAGGCGGATTGCAATCTGTCGTCGGGCGAGAGCCTTGTAAGGCAGATTTTATACGGCAAGAGCTTCTTCAAAAACGAATTCGGCGTTGATTCAAAGGTGCTTTGGCTCCCCGATGTATTCGGTTATTCTGCGGCACTGCCGCAAATCCTCCGCAAGAGCGGTGTTGATAAATTCGTAACCTCCAAAATAGGCTGGAGCGAGACCGATAAAATGCCGTATGACACCTTTTTCTGGAAGGGCATAGACGGCACCGATATATTCACGTATTTTATGACCGCGCAGGATAAGGTCAGAGGCAAAAAGCCGGCGACAAACGTCACTTACAACGCAAAGCTCAATCCTTGCCAGCTCATAGGCGGATACGACCGCTATCAGCAAAAGGATATAAACAACGAAGTGATGATAACCTTCGGCTACGGCGACGGCGGCGGCGGACCCATAAGAAAAGACCTTGAATATTACGATGTGCTGAAAAAGGGCGTTTCGGGAGTACCGTGCGCTAAAATGGAATTTGCCGGCTCGTTCCTTGAACGAATTAAAAAGAGAGCCGAAAAAAATCCGAAAACTCCTTGTTGGCAGGGAGAACTGTATCTTGAATATCACCGCGGAACCTATACCTCCATGGCGCAGAATAAAAAGCTGAACCGCCGAAGCGAATTTCTTTATGAAAATGCCGAAATGCTGTCGGTGACGGCGCAAAAGCTGCTCGGCAAAGAGTACCCGAGGGAGGCTCTTCACGGCGGCTGGGAGACAATACTTTTAAATCAGTTCCACGATATAATACCCGGCTCATCAATAAAGGAAGTGTATGAGGTATCGCATCGGCAGTATGAGAAAATCGGCGAAGCGGGCAAAAAAATCAAAAACGACGCCGAAATCGCCGTCGCGGAAAATATAAACACACGCGGCGGAGTAATCGTTTTTAATCCGAACTCCTTTGAGGCGAGCGGCGAAACAAAGCTTGACGGCAAAACCGTGTACGTTAAAAACATACCTCCTAAGGGATACAAGGTTGTAACGGACGTCTGCGAGACAAATTCCGTAAAGGTTACCGATAAAACCCTTGAAAACAGGTTCTTTAAAATAAAGCTTGATAAGACCGGAGCGTTTTCTTCTCTGTTTGATAAGAAAAATAAACGCGAGGTGCTCAAAAAGGGCGAGCGCGGAAATGTGCTTACCGCATACGAGGATATTCCGCGTGACTACGACAACTGGGAGATAAGCAATTACTATACCGACAAGTCATGGGAAGTTAATTCCTTAGTATCAATAAAACTGCTGTCGGACGGTGCCAGAGCCGGCGTCGAGATAACGAGGGAATTTCTCTCAAGCACCATAGTACAGCGCATATGGCTCTATGAAAACACGCCGAAAATCGACTTTGAAAACGATATTGACTGGAAAGAAAGCCATATGCTTCTCAAAACCGCCTTCCCCACGGACATAAACGCCGACAAGGCGACATACGACATACAATTCGGTACGGTTGAAAGACCGACTCACAAAAATACAAGCTGGGACGCGGCAAAGTTTGAGGTGTGCGCGCATAAATTCGCCGACCTTTCCGAATACGGCTACGGCGTAAGCCTCTTAAACGATTGCAAGTACGGCTATGATATTCACGACTCGGTTATTCGCCTTACGCTGATTAAGTGCGGAACATATCCCAATCCCGACGCCGATAAATGCAGGCACGAGTTTACATATTCGCTGTTCCCGCACAGCGGTGATTTCAGGGAGGCAGGTACGGTAAAGCTCGCTTATCTGCTCAATTCTCCGCTTGAGGCGAAAAAAATCGGAATCCAAAACGGTACTCTTCCCGAAGAATATTCCCTTTTGTCGATAGATTCGGAAAATGTCATATGCGAGACAGTGAAAAATGCCGAGAACGGCGACGGCGTAATCGTGAGGTTGTATGAGTGCTGTAATTCACGTACAAATGTAAATCTCACGCTCGGCTTTGATTTCGACGATGTGTACTTGACCGACCTTCTCGAAAACGAAGAGAGAAAGCTTCGAAATCACGGCAGAACGGTAAATCTTACGTTGAAACCGTTTGAAATAGTAACTTTAAAGCTGAAATAAAACAAATTGCTTTTTTTCCGAAAGGATAGGTGCTTAAAATGAAAAAATTTATGGACGACGACTTTTTACTGTCAACCGATACCGCAAAGGAGCTCTTCAGGGCGGCTAAAGAAATGCCTGTATTCGATTGGCATTGCCACCTGTCGCCTAAGGAGATATACGACAACAAAAATCCCGACGATATAGCTGAGCTGTGGCTCTCTTATGACCACTACAAGTGGCGCGCCATGCGTTCGTTCGGCATTGACGAAAAATATATCACGGGCGACGCCGACGGCTATGATAAGTTTAAAGCGTGGGCAAAAACCATGCCCTATCTTATTGGTAATCCGCTTTACCATTGGACTCATCTGGAGCTTCAAAGGTATTTCGGGATTTATAAAACGCTCTCTCCCGAAACGTGCGACGAGATATGGGAAAAATGCAACGCAAAAATCAAAAAAGGCGGCTTTTCTCCGCGCGAGCTCATAGAAAAATCGGGTGTTGTGTGCGTCTGCACTACAGATGACCCTGCCGACACACTTGAATACCATAAGCTTTTGGCTAAGGATAAGAGCTTTTCATGCCGCGTGCTTCCGGCGTTCAGACCGGAAAAGGCTCTCGGTATAGAATTGCCGTCGTTTCCGGAGTGGCTCTCCCGTATGGAAAAAACGGCTGGCGTGAAAATAGATTCTTATAAGACGTTAAAAGAAGTCCTTAAAGAAAGAATACGCTATTTCGATTCCGTGGGCTGCCTTGCCTGTGATCATTCTTTTTCATATATACCATATGAAAAATGCGGCGAGGATGAGCTCGAAGAGATATTCAAAAAGGGTGCGGCAGGCGAAAAACCGACAGAGCTTGAGTGCGACTGCTACAAAACCGACCTTTTAACCGAGCTTGCAAAAGAATACGCGGCACACGATTGGGTCATGGAGCTGCACGTAGGTGCTCTTCGCAACAACAATACAAGAATGTTTAAGAAAATCGGTGCCGATTCGGGCTTCGATTCGATAGACGATTGTAACACGGCTTCGGGACTTTCAAAATTCCTCGACTCGCTTGACAGCCAAAACGCTCTCCCCAAAACGGTCATTTTTAATCTTAACCCGCGTGACAATTTTGTCTACGGCTCTATGATAGGCAACTTCCAGGGCAGCGGCAATTATTCAAAAATACAGTACGGAGCGGCGTGGTGGTTCAACGACAATTACGACGGAATGAGAAAGCAGCTTGCGACGCTCGCAAATCTCGGATGCCTCGGCAAATTTATCGGTATGGTGACGGATTCGAGAAGCTTTTTGTCATATCCGCGCCACGAGTATTTCAGACGTATTCTCTGCGAATATATAGGCGACCTCGTGGAGGAGGGAAAATATCCGCGCGATATGGAATTTCTTAAAAATATCGCGGAGGATATATCGTATAACAATGCCGCGGCTTACTTTGGCATTTGACAAGCCGAGGTTAATATAATAAAATACATAGAGTGAGCAGCCCGAGCAGTTGCGGAGCGCTTTGCGCGATGAGGAAAGTCCGAGCATCACACAGCAGGGTAACGGCTAACGGCCGCCGAGGGTGACCTCCGGGACAGTGCATAGAAATATACCGCCGCTTTTGCGGTAAGGGTGGAATGGCGAGGTAAGAGCTCACCGGAATGTCGGTAACGGCATTGCCAGGCAAACCCTACCCGATGCAACATCGACCGAAGTTGTCAGCTGGGCAAATACTTCGAAGGATGGCTTGAGCGTGCCGGCAACGGTACGCCTAGACAGATAACTGCTTTAAACGACAGAACTCGGCTTACAAGGCTGCTCACTCTTTTATTTCCGCCTCATATGATGATATGGGGTGGTTTTAATGTTAGAGGGCTTTTTCGGTGCGGTTTTTGTGGGGCTTATAATTTTGGGCGTCTTTGCCGTAGTATATGCCGTGCTGTTAAAACTGCTGCTGAAGGCAAAATACGAATACTATGTACTTATCCCGTCTAAGCATTGCGGCAAGAATGTATCGGCGGCGGTATACGCCGCGAGAATGAAAATGAACCTCATAGGTGATGAGGATTACGGTAAAGTCATAGTGCTTGACACGGGAATGACCGAAAAAGAAAAGCTCGGCTGCCAAAATATCTGCCGCGAAACAAACGGCATATATCTTTTTACCGCCGAGGATTTAGAGGAATATTTGAAATGAGCGAAACTCACGAAAAAGAAATAATAGAGGGTACGGTAGAGGACATAAGGTTCAGAAATGAGCAAAACGGATATACCGTGCTTTCCGTCGGCTGTGATGATGACCTTATCACGGCCGTCGGCGTATTTTCCGATATTTCCGTCGGCGAAACCGTAAAGCTTCAGGGGGAATGGACTTATCACACAACCTTCGGCAGGCAATTTAAGGTGGAGGCGTTTGAACGCAATATGCCGGCAACAACCGAGCAGCTTTATAATTATCTTGCCGCAGGCGCAATAAAGGGAATAGGCAGGGCTACGGCGGAACGTATTGTGGAAATGTTCGGCGAAAAAGCGTTCGATTATCTCGAAAGTAATCCCGAGATGCTCTCAAAGGTCAAGGGCATTTCGCCGGAAAAGGCGGAAAAAATCTGCGCGTCATATCGCAGTCAGTTCGCGATACGCAGCATTACCATGACGCTTGAATCGTACGGTATAGGTCCGCGCGAGTGCCTTGCCGCATATAAAGCGTTCGGCGGCGATGTGGTGGGCAAGGTCACGGAAAATCCGTACGTTCTCTGCTTGCCCGAGGTCGGCGTACCGTTTGACCGCGTTGAGACAATAGCTGACAATCTTCCGCACAGACCGAATGATTCATACAGGGTAAAGGCGGGTATAGAGCATATTTTGAGACATAATTTATATGCTGACGGTCACACCTGCATACCGCGCGATAAGCTTTTGCGTGTGGCTGCCGACTTTTTGAATACCAATACCGATACCGTAGATATAATGACGGACGAGCTATGCCGTGAAAACCGACTTGTCTCAAAGGTGTTTGCCGATAAGGAGTACGTCTTTTTAATTCAGGCGTTCCGCGACGAAAAAAGCATAAGCGACCGTATAAAGGTCCTTTTGAATTTTCCGCCGGCAGGCCATTCGGCACTTGACAGCGAAATAGAAAAGATTGAAAAAGCGGATAATATAGTGTATGCCGAAAAACAAAAGCTTGCCATAAAAACAGCGGTGAACAAGGGCATACTGATTTTGACAGGCGGTCCCGGAACAGGTAAAACCACCACGCTCAAGGGCATACTTCGCCTCTTTCAAAACGAGGGGCTTGACATAAGCCTTGCGGCACCCACGGGGAGAGCGGCAAAAAGAATGACCGAGCTTACCGGCAAGGAGGCTAAGACCATTCACCGACTTTTGGAGGTTGAGTGGGACGAGCATGACAGACCTACGTTTAAACGCAATATCCGCAATCCGCTTGAGTGTGAAGCTCTTATACTTGACGAGCTCTCCATGGTGGATATAAGCCTTTTTGCGAGTCTTTTAAACGCGTTGCCTCTCGGTTGCCGCCTTATTATGCTCGGCGACTCCGATCAGCTGCCGCCGGTCGGTGCAGGCAATGTGCTTCACGATTTAATTGAATCGCGTCTTTTGCCTGTGGTTGAGCTGAAGGAGGTTTTTCGTCAGTCCATGGGCAGCCTCATAGTTACTAACGCGCACCGTATAGTGAACGGTGAAAAAATCGTGGCAGACCGAAAGGACGGCGACTTCTTTTTAATGGAACGGCAGACTCCCGCTCTTGCCGCGAGAACGATAGCGGAGCTTTATGCCGAGAGATTGCCGCGCGCATATTCGTATTCTCCGCTTAGAGATATACAGGTGCTTTGCCCGTCTAAAAAGGGAGAGGCCGGCACGGTAAATCTCAACAAAATTCTCCAGTCTCTTGTAAATCCGCCGTCGGATGAAAAAAACGAGCTGAATTCGGGCTTCCGTCTTTTCCGCGAGGGCGACAAGGTAATGCAGATAAAAAACAATTACGATATCCATTGGGACAGCGATAAGGAATCGGGCGAGGGTATCTTCAACGGCGACATCGGAATAATCGAGAAAATAGACTTAAAGAGCGAGACCGCGTTTATAAGCTTTGACGACAGAACCGCACAGTACGCAAAGGAGCAGATGACCGAGCTTGAGCTTGCATATGCCGTTACCGTGCATAAAAGTCAGGGCAGCGAATTTAAAGCCGTTATAATGCCCGTCGTAAATGTAATACCGCAGCTCTGTTACAGAAATTTGCTTTATACCGCCGTAACAAGGGCGAAGGAGCTTATGATAATTGTCGGCACGGAAGACGAGGTTATGAAAATGGCGGCGAACGATAAAAAAACACGTCGCTACTCGGCACTGAAAAAGCTGCTGCTTAATGATACCGCTCCCGCAATTCTCGGTACAACGGGTATTTAAAAGAGCTAAACCGATTTTTTAGAGCAAACAAAAAACACCCCTTGGGCACTTTAAGTGCTCAAGGGGTGCTCCTTTATCTTAAATTATATCAGACTTCTTCTCTTTTCTTTTTGATTATCACGCCTGCCGCGGCAGCCGCCGTAATAACGGCAAATGACGATAACGCAATACCGCGTTTTGCGCTTCCTGTTTTGGGAATTCTCGACGATGTCTTATTTTCGCCGCCCGAAAGTCTTGTTTCGGCGGTTTTCTCGATAAGCTCCGTCGTGTTTTCCGTTGTATCCGCCGGAGCTGTTTCGGTTACGGGTGCAGGCTCGTTTTCGCCGATTATAAGCTTTGCGGCGTCATTTATGAACGGATAATCCTTGATTTCATCGTCGCTTAAGTGCGTAAAGGTAAATGTTTTTTCTTTTATGAGCCTTTGCGGACTGTTGAGACGGTATCTGACCTTTATGCTGATGGGCTGAGTGCTTTTGGCAAAGCAGTGGTCGGTCATGGAAATTACCTCGGTGCTGCCGGCGCCTATTCCGGAGTATGAATTGTACTCCGGGAAAAGGTTGAAGCCCTTAGCCGAAATGTCGAGAATGTCTATTGTGTATTGCTCCGAGAGATTTGTAAATACAAGTGCCGTATCCTCCGACGTGTGGAAGCCGGAGTTTGTATTGTTAAATCTCATATATAGACCGTCCGCCGGATTCTGAGCAAGCTCAAATTGCGGATATTTAGGATTTGAGTATATATCCTTTATACTGTCGCCGAACATAAATTCGAGTATAAACTCTCGAGAGTATGAGTCCCAGTTGCTTTGACCGTGGAACTGCCCCTTTATAAACCATGTGTTTTCCGGAAGATAGGAGCAGGTGGCGTCTATATCCCTGTCGGGAGAGATGTGCCAATGCTTTTTGTTGCTGCACTGTGTTCCGACGGGAGTGTAATCCTCGGGGAACTGCTCTCCGAACGGAGCGCAGGCAGAGCCCGATGAAGTGTGCACGTCTATTATATAGTCGGAGTTTTTGTATGTACCGGTAACGCCGTTTATGCCCGTATTGGACATTATGGCTATCTGAGTGCCGGCTTTTTGTGCTCTTTTAAGACCCTCACTCATATTTGCGAGCGCGTTGTAGTGAAATTCGTTCGAGGCTGCTATCAGCGGAGCGGCCGCGACGGGATCTACATATCCGTCTCTTATAAGACGGGCTTTCACTTCATCATATACGTTAAGAGGGATAAAGTCCCATATACTGCCGAATTTGTCAATGTAATCCACAATGTATTTCTGCGCGACGAGATTGACTATTTTGTTGAGGTTTTGGTAACCGCCTGTAAGAGATGACAGGAACTCGAGTATCCATTCCCACTCGTTTTCGGAGCGGAAACCGATTTCGACAAACTGCAATATCGTCGGGAAGTCAAGCGTTATATCGTTGCCGAGCAACGGGTCGCCTACCATATTGGTTCCGCCTATTGCCGGAACGTTGAGACAGGCCTTGTGAACCTTTGCTTTTTCGCCGTAATAATAGAGATACGAGGCACCGCATTGACCGCCGAAGCTGAGGCCGTATATATCTACCTTGTCGGAACAAGTCAAGGCTCTTACTTCATCGATATATGCGTCAATGTCCTTTGCGTATTGCGCCTGACCCTTACGCCAATCGTTGGTGTAAATGAATATGTAGTCGGCGGCATTTTCAACGCCCTGCTGTGTGAGTTTTTCCACGAAGCCGGTCATTATGGGCTTTTCGCCGATATACTCCTCCTGACCGTTTGCAATAAGCGTGGACATTCGCGTGGCCTCGGCGCCCTTCGGGAAGGTATCAAGGTTGTACTTCGATGTGCCGTCTGCATTGCAGGCTATCGGGTCCATCACGTCGAGAAGAATCGTGCCGAGCGTGTCCACAAGCGGATCGGGGTTGCCTTTTGCATATTCCTTCGCGCCGTTTGCAAGCTCCTTGCCGTAGTCGTTTAAAACGTGCTCCTTGACCTTGTCAAAGTCAAGACCCCAGGCTTTTTCACCGGTGTCCTGATTAAAGAGCTTTGGACCGCTGTAGCCCTGCAAGAGAATGACCGGATAAACTTTTTCTTTTTTGCCGTCTGCCGCAAAGGCCGCCACAAAGAGCGAGCCTGCTGCCAGTATCAGCGACAAAAGTACCGCTAAAAACCTTTTCATTTTTTTACTCCTCCAAGCTTTGTGCATTTTATACACAAATTATTATTGATTATAACATTTTTAATTAAAATTGTAAATAAAATATTTTTCGTTTCGTATAACCCCTGTTTGTGTTAAGCAAAATTCGGCTTTTCGCTCTTTTTTATTGACTTTAATACGCTTTGGTGTTAACATAACAAGGATATGCCAACTCGCAGGAGGGGAATTTTATGAATATTTCAAGCTCACTTGCATCGCTTATAAGCGTGCCGTCGGATAATATTATATATGCCGTTATCTTGTTTGTTATAGGCCTTGTGCTTATAGTTAAGGGCGGCGATGTTTTTGTTGACGCCGCTACATGGATAGCTGAAGCTACGGGAATTCCGAAATTCATAATCGGTGCTACGGTAGTCAGCTTTGCCACGACGCTTCCGGAACTTCTTGTTTCGTCAATAGCGGCGGCAAAGGGGCAAAACGATATGGCAATAGGCAATGCCGTAGGCTCGGTAACCGCCAATATCGGACTTATAATGAGCATTTCCGTTTTGTGTATGCCGGCCGTCATTAAACGCAGCTCCGTTGCATTAAAGGGCTCGCTTATGATTCTCGCGGTTGCCGCGCTTTTCGCATTTTCTTATGACCTTGATTTAAATCTTTGGCAGAGCATTATAATGATAGCGATATTTGCCGTCTTTATGATAGAAAACATCATTTCCGGCAAAAAATCTCTCTCCGCCGATTCCGGCGAGATTGAGAAAACGGAACACACCGGGAAGCAGATGGCGCTTAATATAGTTAAGTTTTTGATAGGCGCCGCGGCCGTTGTTGTGGGAGCAGATTTGCTCGTTGACGACGGTACCGTGATAGCTCGCCATTTAGGCGTGTCCGAGGCGATAATCGGCGTTACCATAATAGCGATAGGCACATCCTTGCCCGAGCTTGTAACAACTCTTACCGCCGTTGCCAAAAAGCAGTCGGAGCTTTCCATAGGCAACATTATAGGCGCAAATATCATTGATTTGACTCTCATTCTTCCGATATGCGCGTTTTTATCGGGCGGAACTCTTACGGTCGGCAAGCAGTCGGCGTTCCTTGATATGCCGGTTTGCCTGCTCGTCATAGCAATAGCCATAATACCTACGTTGATTTTCAAAAAGCTCAGCCGCTGGCAGGGCGCTTTGATGCTTTGTATTTATATCGGCTATGTGGCGGTGCTTGTCACGAATTCGTCCATGCATTATCTTCCGTTTTAAATGATAGGGGCTGTATTTTTTACAGCTCCTTTTTTTCGGAGTTTTCAGAGGTCGTTTTTATTTTTTATGTTTAATATTTGTATTGAAATAGAACCCGAAATATGATAAAATTTTCAATTAAGTAAAAGCATTTGTTTGAAAGGTCGGTGTATTGTTTGAAAGCGTATTTGATGCTTGAAGACGGTTCCGTATACGAGGGAGCCGCAAGGGGCGATTTTAAAGAAACTGCCTGCGAAATAGTGTTTAACACTTCCATGACCGGATATGTCGAAATCCTTACTGACCCGTCGTATGCGGGGCAGGGAGTTGTTATGACCTATCCCATGATAGGCAATTACGGTATAAGCCGAGAGGATTTTGAGAGCGAGAGGCTTCAGCCGAGTGCCTTTATAGTCCATGAGCTCAGCTCCGACCCGTCAAATTTCAGATGCACCGATACAATAGAGAATCTTTTAAAGGAATACAATATCCCGTGCATATCGGGCGTTGATACGCGCGCCGTCGTAAAGAAGCTGCGCGAGAGCGGAACCATGCGCGGCGTGCTCACTTCGGATATAAGCGACAGAGAAAGGCTTATGAATGTCATTAAGTCCTTCCGCCAAATTGACCTTGTCGGCAGCGTTACCGCAAAGCAGACAAAGGTATACGGCGAAGAAAACACCGGTGCTGAAATAGCACTTATGGATTTCGGAACAAAGCGGAATATAATAAATAATCTCGTGAAGAGAAACTGCATTGTAACGGTTTACCCGTCGTTCACGTCGGCAGACGAAATAATAAAGACATCGCCAGACGGCATTATGCTTTCAAACGGCCCCGGCGATCCGTCGGAATGCGTCGATATAATCAAAGAGATAAAGAAGCTTTACGATTACGGTATACCGACATTTGCAATCTGCCTCGGCCATCAGCTTATGGCACTTGCCAACGGCGGCGAGACCGAAAGAATGAAGTACGGTCACAGGGGCGCAAATCATCCCGTTAAATTCCTCAATGAAGACAGAACCTATCTCTCATCGCAGAACCACGGTTATATGGTAAACGGCAAGGGGCTGCCGGATAACGCCGAAATCAACTGCATAAACGTAAACGATAAGACCGTTGAGGGAATAGTTTATCACGGAAAGCCCGTGTTCACCGTGCAATTCCACCCGGAAGCCAACGCAGGCCCGCGCGATACGGCGTTTTTGTTTGACAGATTTTTGAAGATGGCAGCGGAGGGCAGATACGATGATTGATAAGACGATAAAAAAGGTACTTGTTATCGGCTCCGGCCCTATTATAATAGGTCAGGCTGCCGAATTTGACTACGCAGGCACACAGGCGTGCCGCTCTCTGAAGGAAGAGGGGATAGAGGTTGTACTTGTAAACTCAAACCCCGCTACCATAATGACCGACGGCGACATAGCGGATAAGGTATATATCGAGCCGCTGAACGTTCCCACGCTCACCAAGATAATAGAAAAAGAAAAGCCCGATTCGATTCTTCCCACGCTCGGCGGTCAGACAGGACTCAACCTCGCTATGGAGCTTGACGAAAAAGGCGTTTTAAAGGCTAACGGCGTGCGCCTTATCGGCATCAAAGCGTCCTCTATCAAAAAGGCTGAGGACAGGCAGGAATTTAAGGATACCATGGAAAAAATCGGCGAGCCGTGTATCGAGTCGCTCGTTGTACATGACGTTGAGGCTGCGGTCGAATTTTCCGATAAGATAGGCTATCCCGTAATAGTCCGTCCGGCATATACGCTCGGCGGCACGGGCGGCGGAATTGCCGACGATGAGGAGGAACTTCGCGAGATATGTTCAAACGGACTTCGCCTGTCGCGAGTAAACGAGGTTCTTATCGAAAAATGTATTGCCGGCTGGAAAGAGATAGAGTATGAGGTAATGCGTGACGGCAAGGGCAACTGCATTACCGTATGTAATATGGAAAACCTTGACCCCGTAGGAGTCCATACCGGTGACTCGATAGTTGTGGCACCGTCTCAGACCCTTATGGATAAGGAATATCAGATGCTGCGCTCCGCGGCTCTTAACATCATAACGGAGCTTGGCATAGAGGGCGGCTGTAATGTTCAGTTTGCACTTCATCCCGATTCATTCCGCTATGCCGTAATCGAGGTTAATCCGCGTGTTTCGCGTTCCTCGGCACTTGCTTCAAAGGCAACCGGCTACCCCATAGCGCGTATTGCCGCAAAAATAGCTCTCGGACTCGGGCTTGACGAGATACCGAACGCGATTACCAAAAAAACATATGCTTCGTTTGAGCCGGCTCTCGACTACTGCGTCGTTAAAATTCCGAAGTGGCCGTTTGACAAGTTCGTGAACGCAAAACGTACACTCGGTACTCAGATGAAGGCGACCGGCGAGGTTATGGCAATTTCACGTTCATTTGAATGTGCGCTGCAAAAGGCACTTCATTCGCTTGAAGAGAACAAGACAAGCCTTTTGATGCCGGAGTATACCGAAAAAAGCTGCGATGAGCTGCTCGAGCTTCTTAAAAATATCGATAACACGCGTCTTTATGTTGTGGCGGCGTCGATTTATAACGGTATTTCCCTCGGCAAGATACACGACATCACAAAGATTGATATGTGGTTCCTGACGAGAATTGAAAATATCGTCAATATGGAAAAAACGCTTATGACCGGCGCGTGCGACCGCGACACTCTGCTTGAAGCGAAGCGTCTCGGCTTTACCGACGACGTTATAGCAAATGATGTCGGCGTTTCCGAGGCGTCAATCAAAAATCTTCGCAGAATGTGGCATATAACCCCGTCATTCTCGATAGTTGATACCTGCGCCGCGGAGTTCAAGGCCGAAACGCCGTATTATTATTCGGATTACTGCGTTGAAAACGAGGTCGATACAACTCCGAAGAAAAAGAAGATTATCGTTCTCGGCTCGGGTCCCATAAGAATAGGGCAGGGCGTAGAATTTGACTATTGCTCGGTACACTCTATTTGGGCGCTTAAAAAAGCCGGCTGCGAGGCCATAATCGTAAATAATAACCCCGAAACCGTATCAACCGATTTCGACGTTTCCGATAAGCTTTATTTTGAGCCGTTGACTCCCGAATACGTTACCAACATAGTCGAGGCGGAAAACCCCGACGGCGCAATAGTTCAGTTCGGCGGTCAGACCGCCATAAAGCTCACCAAAACCCTTAACGACCTCGGAGTCACGATTCTCGGTACCGACGCCGACCACGTTGACGCCGCAGAGGACAGAGAGCGTTTTGACGAGATACTCGAATACTGCGACATTCAAAGACCCAAGGGACATACCGTGTTTACCGTAAATGAGGCTCTTTCGGCGGCACATTCACTCGGTTATCCCGTATTGGTAAGACCGAGCTACGTTCTCGGCGGTCAGGGCATGCAAATTGCCGCAAGCGACGATGACATAAGAGAGTTTATGGGTATCATAACCCGTACCATTCCCGATTTGTCCGAGCACCCCGTGCTTGTCGATAAATATCTTATGGGTCAGGAGGTTGAGGTTGACGCTATATGCGACGGCAAAAACATACTGATTCCCGGTATTATGGAGCACATCGACCGTGCCGGTATCCATTCAGGCGACTCGATTTCGGTTTATCCCGCGGTTACACTTTCGGAAAAGGTTCAAAAGACCATAGTTGATTATACAAAGCGTCTCGCTTCCGCACTCCACGTTATCGGTATGATGAATATACAGTTCATCGTGCTCAAGGAGGAAGTGTACATCATCGAGGTAAATCCGCGTTCTTCAAGAACCGTACCGTATATAAGCAAGGTAACCGGCATTCCGGCAATCGCACTCGCGACGAGAGCTATGCTCGGCGAAAAGCTTGCGGATATGGGCTACGGCACCGGCCTTTTCAGGAACAGCGGATATTATGCAATTAAGCTTCCGGTATTCTCATTTGAAAAGATAATCGGAGCGGACACCTCTCTCGGCCCCGAAATGAAATCTACGGGCGAGGTACTCGGTATTTCGCAGGATTACAACGAGGCACTCTTAAAGGCGTTCGACGGCGGCGGAGTTTCGCTTCCCAAGGACGGTAAGATTATTGTCACCGTCCGCGATAAGGATAAGGCCGAGGTCTGTGAGATGCTTAAGGCATTTAAGGATTCGCAGTTTAAGTTCTATGCTACGCCGGGAACGCGTAAGGCCTTGCTTGAGGCCGGCATAGACGCGAAGCCCGTAAACAAGCTCACGGGTGAGAGTCCCAACATTATGGATATGCTCCATTCGGGCGATGTCTCGCTCATCATAAATACGCCTACTCACGGCAGACGCCCCGACAGAGACGGCTTTAAGCTTCGCCGAATCGCGGTTGAGAGCGGTACATCATGTCTTACCTCGCTCGATGCGGCAAAGGCTCTTATGGAGAGTACGTTTATAGTTCCGAGCGATAAAATGTCGCTTACCGATATTGCGACGCTTAAAATAACTCCGGTCGTAAATAAGTAATCCGGCAGTGCTTAAAAAGGCCGGGACTTTATATGATTTCCTTCAAAAGGCTCTTGTGCTTCACAGGAGCCTTTTAATTGTAATTATGAATAAAATGTGAAGTTTTGTATTGCATATTTATACATTGTTTGTTATACTAAAAGGGCTATTTAAAAATCGTGGAAGTGTTTTATCGCTTCCGAAATCTCATTAAGAGGAGTAAAACTATGGCAGATAAGAAAAAAATAAGCCTCGGCGGTATAGACAATGCTGCAGAGGAAAAGGGCTCATTTATGAAGGCTCTTTGGCAGTTCATTAAGTTTCTCGTCGTAAGCGGACTTGTCACCATCATTCAGCTGGTGCTTGCGAACGTTCTTCCGCTTATCTTCGACAGCGTGACAGCCACTCTTCCCGCTTTCCTTCAGGGAATCTTCGCACCGAACACAATTTTTGACGCAGCTACCGCAAAGGGCGTTGAGCAGATAGGCAAATATGTTGTCGGCGGTGTTATAGAAAACGGAACCGTCATAGGCGGCGTAGTTACTTGGGGCTATCTTCTTCCGTTCTTCCTTTCAAACCTTGTAGCCAATATCTACGGCTTCTATCAGAACAAAAAGACAACCTTTAAATCTGACGCTCCCTGGTATAACTTCGCAATTTACATATTCCTTATGATTGCACTTATACTCTTCTCAACCTGGTTCCAGGGCTGGCTCGTCGGCGTTATCGGCAGATCCTCATGGGGCTGGTTACAGGCTCTCGCAAGAACTATTGCAGGTCTTGCGGCAGGCTTTGTTCAGATGGTAGTTCTCTTCCCGATGGAGAAATTCGTTCTTCTTAAAGAAAAGAAGAAAGACGGCGAAGATGATGCGGACGCTGACAAAAAAGAGGAAGCTAAGGCATAATTCAACCGATAAAAAAGGTTCGCGTAAGCGGACCTTTTTTTGTTGCATATAAAATCAAAAGCGGCCGTAAGAACCGAAGCTCTTACAGCCGTCTTTTTGTTATAAATACGGATTTCGATTGGTTATGTGGGTTATCAGAAAAGCCCCGATACGTTCCCGTCGTCGTCGACGTCTATTTTATACGCCGCAGGCTGTTTCGGGAGCCCGGGCATTGTCATTATATCTCCCGTGAGAGCTACTATAAATCCGGCACCTGCCGACAGGCGAACATCGCGTACCGTGAGTGTGAAGCCCTTCGGACTGCCGAGCTTTTGCGGGTCGTCGGACAGAGAATACTGCGTTTTAGCAACGCAAATCGGGAGCTTATCTTTGCCGAGCTTTTCAATTTCGGAAATTGCTTTTTCTGCATTCGAGGTGAATACAACGTCTCCGGCGCGGTAAATCTCCTTTGCAAGAACATTCAGCTTTTCCTTTATCGAAAGCTTTTCGTCATATATGGGCTTAAAGCGAGCTTCTTTTGTCTCAATCGTTTTAACAACCTTTTCGGCAAGCTCCTTTCCGCCCTCTCCGCCGTGGGCAAATACCTCCGTAAGCGAAACAGGGACGTCTTTTTCCCTGCAAAAAGCTTCTATCGTTTCGATTTCCGCTTCGGTATCCGTTGCAAAACGGTTTATCGCAACCACAACGGGTAAGCCGTATTTTCTCATATTTTCAATATGGGTTTCAAGGTTTACGATGCCCTTTTTCAGAGCGTCGGTATTTTCCTTAGACAGCTCGGCCTTCGGTACGCCGCCGTTGTATTTCAGCGCGCGGATTGTGGCTACTATGACAACGCATGACGGTTTAAGACCGGCACAGCGACACTTGATGTCGAGGAACTTTTCGGCACCGAGGTCTGCGCCGAAGCCTGCCTCGGTTATGCAGTAGTCGCCGAGCTTTAACGCGAGACGTGTGGCGGTTACCGAGTTACAGCCGTGCGCTATATTGGCAAACGGTCCGCCGTGCATTAAAGCGGGAGTGTTTTCGAGCGTTTGTACAAGATTCGGCTTTATCGCATCTTTTAAGAGAGCCGCCATTGAACCGACTGCATTCAAATCTCTTGCGTATACGGGGGTACCGTCGTATGTGTATGCGGTGAGTATTGAGCCGAGGCGCTCTTTTAAGTCTTTGATTCCGGAAGAGAGGCAAAGTATAGCCATAATCTCGCTTGCCACCGTTATCATAAAGCCGTCCTCGCGCGGTACGCCGTTTACTTTGCCTCCGAGACCTATTACAACGTTTCTCAGCGCTCTGTCATTCATATCAAGGCAGCGCTTGAAGAGAATCCTTCTCGGGTCGATGCGAAGCTCGTTTCCCTGCTGAATGTGGTTATCGATTATCGCGCACAAAAGATTGTTTGCGGCCGTTATGGCGTGCATATCTCCGGTGAAATGAAGATTTATGTCCTCCATCGGTATTACCTGAGCGTAACCGCCGCCGGCAGCACCGCCCTTAATTCCGAAAACAGGACCCATGGACGGCTCACGCAAGGCTATTACTGCTTTTTTGCCTATACGGTTCATCGCTTCGCCGAGACCTACCGTGACGGTGGTTTTCCCTTCGCCTGCGGGCGTCGGATTTATGGCTGTTACAAGTATGAGCTTGCCGTCCTCTCTGTTTTCGTATTTCTTGAGCAGCGACAGCGGAAGCTTCGCTTTGTATTTGCCGTAAAATTCGAGCTCGTCGGCACTGATGCCGAGCTTTTCGGCAATGTCGGATATAGGCTTAATGTCGGCCTGTTTTGCTATTTCTATATCAGTTAACAATCAAAACCCTCCAAACGATAATATTCGATAGCATATATATTAAATTATAAATGAAAACACACAGTAAAACAAGCCTTATTTTTTAATCGGCACAGCCGCGTCAAGGTTGACAAGAACGGCTATTGAATGTATAATTTTTTATTATGTTGACAAGTGTGCCGTAAGGCTTAATCCGTTTCGCTTAAACGGATAAGACCAGCGACACGTTAAGGAGATTTTTACAGTATGGAATGGACAGGTCTTAACGAATTAAGAGAAAAATACCTCAGCTTTTTCGAAAGCAAGGGCCATTTGAGACTGCCGAGCTTTTCGCTCGTACCGCAGCACGATAAGAGCCTTTTGCTTATAAACTCCGGTATGGCTCCCATGAAAAAGTGGTTTACGGGCGAGGAAACGCCTCCGCGTAAGCGCGTAACAACTTGCCAAAAGTGCATAAGAACGCCCGATATAGAAAATGTCGGCAAAACCGCGCGTCACGGAACGTATTTTGAGATGCTCGGCAACTTCTCATTCGGCGATTACTTTAAGCACGAGGTAATTCCGTGGGCGTGGGAATTTTGCACCAAGGTACTGAAGATGGATCCCGAAAAGCTCTATATCAGCGTTTATGAGGAGGATGACGAGGCTTACGATATATGGACTAAGGACATAGGCGTTGACCCGTCTCACATGGTTCGTTTCGGCAAGGAGGATAACTTCTGGGAGCACGGAGCGGGTCCGTGCGGACCGTGCTCGGAAATATATTATGACCGCGGCGAAAAATACGGCTGCGGCAAGCCCGACTGTAAGGTGGGCTGCGAGTGCGACCGTTATATCGAATTTTGGAACCTCGTATTCACTCAGTTCGAAAACGACGGTAACAACAATTACTCGCGTCTTGCGCATCCCAATATAGATACCGGTATGGGCCTTGAAAGACTCGCTTGCATATCGCAGGATGTTGACAACCTGTTTGAGGTTGACACGGTTCAAAATATAATGAAGCACATCATGAAAATTGCCGGCGTGAAATATCACGACGACGAGAAAAAGGATGTATCTCTGCGTGTTATAACAGACCACGTAAGAAGCACCACAATGATGATATCCGACGGTGTTATGCCGTCAAACGAGGGCAGAGGCTACGTTTTAAGACGTCTTTTGCGCCGCGCAGCACGCCACGGCAGATTGCTCGGAATTGACAGACCCTTCCTTTATGAGGTTGCCGAGACGGTTATTAAAGAGAACGATACAGCTTACCCGAATCTTCTTGAAAAGCACGACTTTATCATAAATGTTATTAAAGCGGAGGAGGAAAACTTCGCAAAGACCATTGATACGGGCCTTAATATGCTCGAAGAAATGGTTAAAAACACCGACGGTAAGGTTATGAGCGGCGCCGATGCGTTTAAGCTCTCCGATACTTACGGTTTCCCGCTTGACCTTACAAAGGACATTCTTGACGAAAAGGGTATGACCGTTGACGAGCAGGAGTATTTATCTCTTATGACCGAAGCTCGCAAAAAAGCTCGCGAGGCTCACAAGGACGCAGGCGCAGAGGCTTGGAAGAGCTCGGGCAATGCCACCAAGGGAATGGATAAAACCTCGTTTGTCGGCTATGAAACACTTTCGAGCGACAGCGAGATACTCGCTGTTGTAGTTGACGGTGAAAAGAAACAGGCCGCAACGGAAGATGACAATATAACACTTGTGCTTTCCGAAACTCCGTTCTATGCGGAAAGCGGCGGTCAGGTCGGCGACGTCGGCGTTATCAAGGGCAACGGATTTGAATTTACCGTTGAAAACACCACCAAAACGCATGAGGGCGTAGTTCTTCACCACGGCTATATCTCGGACGGCGAGACTGTATCGTGCGGCGACAAGGTTCACGCCGAGGTCAACCGTTCGGTACGTGAGGCCACCATGCGTAACCATACTGCGGCGCATCTTTTACAGGCGGCTCTGCGTAAAATCCTCGGCACTCATGTTGAGCAGGCAGGCCAGCTTGTAAACAGCGAGGCTGTCAGATTTGACTTTACTCATTTCTCGGCTCTCTCGGCGGATGAGCTCAGAAGGGTTGAAAATACCGTAAACGAAGTAATAATGTCGGCCGTGCCGGTTGTTACAAGCGAAATGCCGATTGACGAGGCGAAAAAGCTCGGCGCAATGGCGTTATTCGGCGAAAAATACGGCGATATCGTAAGAGTTGTAAAGGCAGATGATTTTTCTGTCGAGTTCTGCGGCGGTACGCACGTTAAAAATACGGGCTCTATAGGGCTGTTCAAAATAGTATCCGAGTCATCGGTAGCGTCGGGTGTCCGCAGAATAGAGGCTGTTACGGGCAATAATGTTATGAAATACATTGACAAGAGCAATGAGCTTATTGCCGAAACCGCCAAAAACCTTAAGCTTACAAATTATCATGAATTGGCGTCCCGTGCCGCGGCTCTCTCTGCGGAGCTTAAAGAAAAGGAACGCGAAATAGCGTCTTTGGAGGCAGAGATTGCAGCTTCGAAAACTGCCGACCTTATGAAAGATGCAAAGCAGATAGGCGGTGTACGCCTTGTCACAGCCGATATAGGCGAAGCCGGAGCCGATGCTCTTCGCTCGCTTTGCGACAAAGCACTTGAAAGCGGAGATGATATAATCGCCGTGTTCGCAGGCAAAAATGCCGAAAAGGGCACAGCGTCATTCGCTTGCCGCGTCGGTAAAAAAGCCATAGAGTGCGGAGCTCATGCAGGTAATATAGTTCGCGAGGTGGCACGCGTTGCAGGTGGCGCAGGCGGCGGAAAGCCCGACAGTGCCATGGCCGGAGCAAAGGATATTTCAAAAATACCCGAAGCCCTTAAAAAGGCTTCCGATATAGTCGGCGCTATGCTTTTAGGCAAGCGATAATAATCCGAACTCGCCTAAAATGGCGTATTTTCGGCGTATTTTAACTTGTCGTCTTTGTGAGGCGTCAGCCTCACAGCATCCTCCGCATGAAACTCCGCTCGAAAATCAGCTCATTTTAGGTCGCTGATTTTTATGCTTGGCAGATTTTTATGCAGAGCGAGGCAAAAACGCAGTTAATCCTGTCGGATTAACGAGTATTTTAACATGGCTATGCGAAAAATCTGCAGCCTAAAAACGGGTTCGGATTTATTATTGCTTGCCTAAACGGAGGATAAAATGGAAGATTGCCTTTTCTGTAAAATAATAGCCGGAGAAATTCCGTCAAAAAAAGTATATGAAGACGATTTGTGCTATGCGTTCTATGATATAAATCCGCAGTCGGATACGCATTTTCTCGTCGTTCCGAAAGAACATATCAGCGGAGCGGATAAGATAACAGGCGAAAATTCCGCTGTTGTCGCGCACATTTTCGAGGTGATTTCCTCGCTTACAAAGCAGCTCGGTCTTTCCTCATATCGCATTATAAATAACTGCGGCGAAGGTGCCGGTCAAACGGTAATGCATCTTCATTTTCACGTTCTCAGCGGAAAAAATCTCGGCGAAAGACTCGTCTGATTATGAAACGGCCGCTTGCAGTTACGGGATTTACAATGCTCTTTACTCTTCTTGTATTGAGCAGTTCAAACGATAAGGCGATAAGCGCAGTGCTTTTGGCTGCGCTTATCGCTTTTGTTGTTTTTATGAGCATTAAAAAGGTGAGGCGAGATAAAACCCTACCGGTTGCGGCTCTCAGCGCGGCGGTTGCCGTTTTGCTCCTGATGTCAAATAACGCATACTATTTAGGCAAAGCAAAGCCCCTAAACGACAAAGAAGTAAGCATCAGCGGCGTTCTCTCGGACTTGCCGTATGAAAAAGACGGAAGCTTTTATTATGTGGTGAAAGCGGATACGGTAAACGGCGAAAAAAGCTCTTTGTCATTTCGTGTGGTATCAAAAGCTCCGCTCAGTATAGACGTGACGGACGAAGTCAGCCTTTCGGCAAAAGCATTTCTCTTAGGCGGCGACAGCGACGAAATACTCAGGTACTATAAATCCAAATCGCTGTTTCTCGGCGCGTATTCTCCCGAAAACATAAGTGTTAAAAGGGGAGAAAAGAAAAGCATAGGCACGCTGATACTTGCGCTTCGTCAAAAATTGACAAGCGAGACACTGCGCCTTCTGCCGAACACATACGGCGGACTTGCGGCAGGGCTTTGCTACGGCGACAAGTCAAATATTCCCCGAAATGTCACTACGGCGTTCTCCGCGGCGGGTGTTTCGCATTTGCTTGCCGTTTCGGGGCTTCACCTGAGTGTGTGGTCCTCACTTTTGTATATGATTATGCGAAAGCTGCGTGTGTCGCGCCGTATCTCTTCTGCGTCGTCAATCGTGTTTATTATTTTCTTCGCAATACTCACGGGAATGAACCCTCCCGTTGTAAGAGCAGGCACTATGATAGGTCTTGTATATGCTGCCGATTTGTTCAAGCGAGAAGCTGATTCTCTGAATTCAATAGGACTTTCGCTTATTTTATTGCTCGCATTTAATCCGTATATGAGCACCTCTTTAAGCCTGTGGCTGTCGCTTGCCGCTACGCTCGGTATGATGTACTTCTTAAAGCCGCTGACACGGGTACTCGACAGACCGATAGCCAATGTAAAGCAAAATATCTTTACAAAGATGTATAAATCCGTATCGTCTCTCGTAGCTGTGAGCTTAGCGGTCACGGCATCATCATTGCCTGTTTTCGCGGTCAGCCTGCCGACTGTCTCAACAGTATCCGTGCTTTCAAATCTGCTTATGGTTACCGTCGGCTCGGTTTGTATGACAAGCGGCGGACTCGGTGCGCTTTTTATGCTCATAAAGCTTGATACTATAGGAAAACCGCTTGTTTTGCTATCGGGTATTACGGCGAAATATCTCACGGAAACAGCTGTTAAAATATCGGAATTTCACCACGCTTTGTTGCCGATAGACTCGATTTTCACAAGAATTATTATCGCCGCAGCACTTATTGTTTTTGCGATTATTTTATTATTCGGATATAAAAACAGAACGGCTGTAAAGCGTATAGCCATTACACTTTTCTGTATGATATTTTTGTCCGCAACCGTAGTTTCAGCGGTACAAAACAATAAACTGCGAATTGCTGCCGTGTCGGTCGGCGACGGAACTGCCGTTGTTATGAAGTACAAATATAAAACTTATGTCGTAGGCTGCGGCGGTAACTACTTTTCAGGCTCGGCGGTTTGTGATATAATAAATACATTGGGAAGCTCGAATATAGATTATATCATTTTACCGGAGGACAGCGAGAAAAGCCTTTCCGGTGTGAGACGCGTAAAGGAGACCTACCGGATATCGTCGGCGGTTACGGCAACCGACCGCATAAAAGACGGCTTTTCCTTTGATTCCGCTGTTTCTTTGAACGGAAATTCTGCGGAAATTACCGACGGTAAGCTTAAAATCACCGTGCAGGATAGCCGAGTTTATGTTTCCTTCGGTGACTCTTTATCGGAAATAACATTCGGCGACGTCAAGGGCAGCTCGGATTCAGGGCTTTTAATTTGCCGCGGACTTACGGGACACGAAAAATCCGATATAATACTTGTTTCAACCGATAAAACCGATATAGGGGATTTACCGTCACAAAAGATTATATTGACTTCGCAAAACGGGACGGTGCTTTTTACCTTGTCCCATAACGGAAAAATGACATACCGGAGGATGGCATAATGCCGAGTCTTGACACAAAACAGCTCAAAGCACAGCTGAAAGAAGAAAAATTTGAGCGTTCATATTTTATATACGGCGAAGAGGATTATTTAAAGCATTATTATTCGGAACTCATAGCCTCAAAATGCGTTACGTCGGGTATGGAGGGCTTTAACCTAAAGCGATTCGATTATTCGCAGGGCAGTACCTTTGAAGAGGTGCGCGCCGCATCGGAAACTCTTCCGGCTTTCGGCGGATATGCCTGCGTTGTAGCTAAGGATTACCCCTTGGATTCAATATATTCATCGGATAAAAGCGCATTTGAATCATTTCTCAAGGAGCTTCCCGACAGTACCGTGGTAATATTTTTACAAGACACGGTAACCGTAGATGCAAAGCGTAGCGCAAAATATAAAAGCGTCATTGCGCAGTTTCAAAAATACGGAGCGGAGGTATGCTTTGACAGGCTCGATGTTACGTCGCTGACAAAAATAATAATGTCGGGTGCCGCAAAGCGCGGCTGCAATATAGACCGTGAGACGGCGGCATATCTTATAGAGACAAGCGGAAATGACCTTACGGTCTTGCAAAACGAGACCGATAAGCTGTGTAATTTCAAAAGCGGTGCTCAGATAACAAAATCGGACATTGACGAGGTGTGCGTAAAATCACTTGAAGCAAACGTGTTTGACCTGTCAAGGGCTGTAACGAAAAACGACGGCAAAAAGGCGTTTTCGGTTCTTCACAAGCTGTTTGCGGAAAAGGAAAAGCCGGAGCTGATTTTAGGCACTATGATAATGGCATTTGTCGATATGTACCGCGCCAAGGTTGCCGTATCATCGGGAGAAAAAGCGGATTTTGCCGCAGGCTGTTACAATTACCGCGGCAGGGAATTCAGGCTTCGCAACGCCTCTTACGACAGCCGCAATATAAGCATAAAGACTCTGCGTAAAAATCTCGATTCGTTAAATGAAGCAGACAAAAAACTCAAAATCAGAGTAACCGACGAAAAAATAATCCTCGAAAAGCTGCTCGTTGAGCTGCTTCGGAGTGAACAGTAAATGATAAAGATAAAACAGGCCGTCATAGTTGAGGGCAAATACGACAAGATAAAGGTATCGAATATACTTGATACCCTGATAATAGAAACAGACGGGTTCGGAATATTTAAGGATAAAAACAAGCAAAAGCTTATACGCCGCTTGGCCGAAACAAGAGGTATACTTATTTTAACCGACAGCGACTCGGCAGGGTTTACCATACGTTCCTTTTTAAACGGAATCGTGCCGCAGGAGCAGCTCGTAAACGTGTATATTCCCGACATATTCGGCAAGGAAAAACGCAAGAGCGAACCGTCAAAAGAGGGTAAATTGGGCGTCGAGGGCGTAAAGAGCGACGTTATAATAGATGCTCTCAAAAAGGCAGGCGTTAAGTTTGATGTCGATGCCGAGAGTTCTGAAAAAACACATCCTGTCACTAAGACCGATCTTTTTCTTGACGGCATTTCAGGCGGCGAAGGCAGTGCCGAAAAAAGGGCAAGGTTTTTAAAACAGCTTGATTTGCCGGAGCATCTCTCCTCCAATTCAATGCTGAAGCTCATAAATTCCTTTATGGATTTTGACGATTACAAAAGAGAAATACAGAAGCTGAACGAAGGTGTAAAAATATGAAAATACTTGTGCTGTCAACAGGCGGAACAATAGGCTCTGCGACAAAGGACGGGGTTATGTCACCCGACAAAAACGCAACGGCACTGCTTGTACTGCTTTATGAGTCCTCGTTTCAGGACGTGGCGGAATTTGACTGTGAGAGTGTTTCGGATATTCTTTCCGAAAATGTCACCGAGCCTTTTTACGAAAAGCTTATAAACAGGCTGCTTGCGGTTGATGCAGAAAAATATGACGGCGTAATCGTTCTGCACGGAACCGATACGCTCGCATATACGTCGTCGCTTGCGGCAATGGTGTGCCGCAGTCTCCCTATTCCCGTGGGATTTGTCGGAGCGAATTATCCGTTGAAGCACCCAAAGAGCAACGCATTTATAAATTTCCGTGCCGCCGTGGAATATCTTAAAGCCGGCGGTAAGGGATTCTTTGTCCCATACGAAAACAGCGACGGCAAAACATATATCCACCTTGCCACAAGGCTCACCGAAGCCGACTTTCTTCACGACGATTTCCGTTCGCTCGGCGACGCCGTTTTGGCAGAATTCAAGGACGGTAAAATTATATTTTCAAATGATTCGCGTTTGCCGTCCCAGGAGGAGCTTTCAAAGCCTCTTTCCGGTATAACGGACGGAGAGCTCGAGCTGTCCGGAAGAGTGGTGCTCTTAAAATCGTATCCGGGGCTTGACTATTCCGAGCTTCGCATAAAGCACGATAATGTCTGTGCGGTTGTTAATGTTACATATCATACGGGCTCGGCACCCTGCGCGGGTGGCTCCTTCGGGCTTCCCGAATTTTGCGACGAGTGCCACAAAAGCGGTATAGACGTCTATCTTGCCGGTCTCAGAAGGACAGATGACATATACGAGACGTCAAAGCAAATTTACGAGCACGGTGCAGAGCCTATCTATTCAGTCAGCGTACCGGCCGCCGTTTCAAAGCTTCGCGCGGCATATAATTCGTCTCTCGAAAATATTGATACGCTGATTTCAAATGATATTTATTACGAATCATTGCCGCAGGAAGAAAAATGAGACGCTACCGTTCGTTAAACGATTATCTTAAGGATACCTTCGGCGAAAAGGTGTATAAATTAGCTCTTGACGGCGGTATGACCTGTCCGAACCGCGACGGGACAAAGGGAACAGGCGGCTGTATATTTTGCAGCGAGGGCGGCAGCGGAGACTTCGCGGAAAGATATACCGGCAATATAGAGACACAAATCACCGATGCTATAGCCCGTATCAGCGGCAAGACCAAGGCGAAGAAATTTATAGCCTATTTTCAAAGCTACACAAACACCTATGCGCCGCGTCCGTATCTCGAAAAGCTGTTTTGTACGGCTGTCGAGGATGAGCGCATAGCGGCTCTGTCAATAGGCACAAGACCCGATTGCCTGCCGCCCGATGTAATCGATCTTTTGGACGAACTGAACAAAATAAAGCCTGTTTTCGTCGAGCTTGGGCTTCAGACCTCGAATGAGGCTACCGGGAGACTTATAAACAGAGGCTATCCGTTGTGTGTTTATGATGAAGCCGTATATGAGCTTAAAAGCATAGGCGTGAATGTTGTGACGCATATGATAATAGGCTTGCCGCACGAAACGACCGAGGATATGAAAAATACCGCGCGCCATATAGCCGAGGTTCATTCCGACGGTATAAAATTACAGCTTTTGCACGTGCTTCGGGGAACCGCACTTGAAAAAATGTATCTCGAAAATGAATTTAAAACACTGACCTTAGACGAGTACGTCGATATTTTGTGCGAAATTTTGCCGATTTTGCCGCCCGAAACGGTAATTCACCGCCTAACGGGAGACGCGCCGAAGAGTCTTTTGGTGTCGCCCTTGTGGTCAGCCGACAAAAAGAACGTATTAAATACAATAAACCGCGCTTTTGTGGAGCGGAATATTATTGAGGGCAGTGCATACTGAAATACCGCGCATAAACCGTAGGCAAGCGACAGTAATCCGAGCTTGCCAAACATACCTTGTTTTGCTTTTCGGAAGAAATTCCGATTGGAAATATACAAATCTTAAAATAGAAAGAGGTAAAAGCTATGGCAGATCTTAAGGGCTCAAAAACCGAAAAAAATCTTATGGCGGCATTCGCAGGTGAATCACAGGCGAGAAATAAGTACACTTATTACGCGTCTAAGGCTAAAAAGGACGGATTTGTTCAGATAGCAAATATTTTTGAAGAAACCGCAAACAACGAAAAAGAGCATGCTAAAATTTGGTTTAAGCTATTGCACGGCGGCTCGATACCTGAGACCGCGGAAAATCTCGAGGACGCTGCCGACGGCGAAAACTACGAGTGGACCGATATGTATGCGGGTTTTGCCGAGGAGGCGAGGGAAGAGGGCTTTGACGATATAGCCGACCTCTTTTTGATGGTTGCGGCTATTGAAAAGGAGCACGAGGAGCGTTACAGAACACTTCTTCTCAACGTTAAAAACGAAATGGTATTCTCAAAAGACGGCGACGCTGTATGGCAGTGCTCAAACTGCGGCCATATCGTAATCGGTAAAAAAGCACCCGAGGTTTGTCCCGTATGCAAGCATCCGCAGGCTTATTTCCAGATGAAAGCGGAAAACTATTAAACTAAACGGAATCTCGTATAATACGGAAAGAACGGTAAAGGCTTAAACCTTTACCGTTCTTTTTGCGCTATGCCGTGTATTTAAACTCTATGTATATGCCGTAAGTGCTCGATTCGACAGACATTATATTGTGCGTGGCTTTGTCTCTCGTCACTCGGAAATCGGCGCCGTCGAAGGTGCCCTCGTTGATTATCCTGCCGCCGAAAGCATAACCGTCGCATTCGCCGTTTTTCAGAGCGTCAAAAACCTTTTCCGTAAAGCACAGTGCCGATGAGAGCGGTAATTTCAGGGTGACCGGCTCCATTTCGGGGCAGGTCACCTTCGCCGTGTCGTCTTTAAGCGACACGGTGATGCCCGCTATGTCCGACGGCTCTGAATAGCTGAGCGTAAAGCCGTTTTCCGATGAGAATGTGAGCAATCCCGAAAAAGTAAAGTCGCCTTGCTTTGCCGTTATTTCGGCAGAAAAGGCTTCTGACGGCGGAAACACATATTTTTGACTTCTGCCTTTTTTACCATCCTTTCCGGAACATCCGCACAGCAGTAAAATGAGTGCAAAAAGAAGCGAAAGGATTTTTTTCATTAAATATGCTCCTTTAATCAGTGCTCAAGAGACCTGAGTATCTTCGGCAGCTCCTCTGTCATCCTTGTGGGCGTGGTGCCCATCATGGAATATTTGTTTTTTACAATATCTCCCGCCATTCCGTGTACGAATACGCCGCACACCGCCGCGGAAAAAGGCTTTATTTTCTGACAGATAAACGACAGTATAATACCCGACAGCATATCCCCGGAGCCCGCGGTTGCCATACCGGGATTACCGGTGAGATTTACGTAGAAGTCTATTCCGTTAGCGGTTACAATTGTGCGCGAGCCTTTGAGCACAACCACCGCGCCGGTCTTTTCGAATATGGCCTTGCAGGCGGCTTTTCTGTCTTTCTCGATTTCGCCGACCGTGCAGCCGAGAATTCTTGCGGCTTCGCCCGGGTGAGGGGTTATTACTACCGGAGACAAACAGCTCTTTATAACATTTATATTGTCTTTAAGGGCATTTATGCCGTCTGCGTCTATTATTACGGGCACGGCGGAGCTTTTCAGTACGGCTTCCGCTATGGCGGCGGTGTCGTGGTCGCAGCCCATTCCGCAGCCGATTAAAACGGCGTCACATTTGCCGAGCTCGTCCTCTATCTTTTTAATGTTTTGTGATGAAATTCTGCCGTTATTGTTTGTCATAAGCGGCAACAGTATTTTTTCCGGACACGATGAGGTTACCGCGGGATACGCTTTATCCGGAAAGGCGAGCTTTATAAGCCCGACTCCGCTGTTTACGGCTGCTGCGGATGCTATGACCGCGGCTCCCGGCATATCGTAGCTACCGGCAATAATAAGGCCTTTGCCGAAGTCGCCCTTATTTGCGTTTTCTTTTCTGTGCGGAAATTTAGAGCGTATTTCATCGGGGCTTAGGGTATACGCTCCCGTGTATTCGCTGAATATTTCCTCCGGGATTCCTATCGGCACCACTATAACATTGCCCGCGTATTCCGCAGCCGGGAATGTCACGAGTGAATTTTTCAGTGCCATAACCGCTATTGTCATCTGAGCCTTAACGGCAGCACCTTTTACATTTCCCGAATCGGCCTCTATGCCGCTCGGTATGTCAATGCTTACGGTGTATCCGAGGCTCTTTGATATAGTCTTGAAGATGCGCGCGTTCTTTTCGTCGGCGGCTCCCTTAAAGCCGGTTCCGAAAACAGCGTCAACAGTAATGTCGGCTCCGACTATGAGCTCTTCGCAAAGCTCGGTGTCATCGTCATATAGATAGATGCCTATATCCGTGCCGCGAATTCGCGACAGCATCTCGCCTGCGTCTCCGACGGACGGCTCGCGTGATGTGAGCACAACGTTGACATTATATTCGTTTTCGGCGAGCTTCCGCGCTATTACAAAGCCGTCGCCGCCGTTTTTGCCCTTGCCGCACACAACGGTTACGTTTCGTCTTGTCGTCTTGTCGAATTTCTTGCGTATCGCCTTGGCGCAGGCGCTGCCGGCGTTTTCCATAAGTCTTAAATACGATATGCCGCTTTGGTTTGCCTTAGCCTCTATCTCTCTGATTTCATTTGACGGCAATATTTTCATCATAATATGTTTTCACCTTTCGTAACGCAGATTACAAATGCCGTGGCATAGTCGCCGTCGTGCGCGAGCGACAGCGAGAATTCGGCGTGTATTTTATCCGATACGGCCTTTGCTTTTCCGGACAGAAAAAGATACGGTGCGCCGCTCTTCTTGTGCAGAACCTCCGCTTCACACAGGGAAAAGCCGCGTATTCCGGTTCCCAAGGCTTTGCCGAATGCTTCCTTTGCCGCAAAGGCAGCGGCGAGACTTTCTAGCCTTGCGCTTCGCTTTTCAAATTCCGCACGTTCGTTTTCACCGAAAACCTTTTCATAGAAGCCCGGCGTTTCCAACGCCTTTTCAAGCCTTGATATTTTTACAATATCGGTGCCGCAGCTTATCATAGTTTTCCTCCGAATTTGCTTTTGCTTAATTGTATCATATTTTGCGCGACAGGTAAATAAATGTTGAAAAAAGTCTTTGTTATGCTATAATAATAGGCGTTTATGAGTTTAAAGCATACGGAGTGAAAAATATGGAAATCAAAATTTATGACAATGCCGAAGAAATAGGAAAAGAGGTCGGCTCGGAATTTGTAAAAGCCGTCAATGCAAAGCCGGATATCGTGCTCGGACTTGCCACGGGTGCGTCTCCGATACCGACTTACAAATATATTTGTGAGCAGTATAAAAACGGGCTTGTAAGTCTTGAAAATGTAAAAACTTTTAACCTTGATGAATATGTGGCTTTGCCCAAAAACGACAAAAACAGCTATTACACCTTTATGCACGTTCAGTTTTTTAATAACACCGATATAAAGGAAGAAAATGTGCATTTTCTGAACGGCAACGCCGATGATGTCGATGAGGAGTGCCGTGCCTATGACAAGCTGATAAGGACTGCCGGAGGTATTGATATTCAGCTTCTCGGCGTCGGCAGAAACGGCCATATAGGCTTTAATGAGCCTTCAAATCATTTCACAAAGGGCTCGTTTAAGGTAAAGCTTACAGAGAGCACGATTGAGGCAAACTCAAAGTATTTTGACGAAAACCCCATGCCGCACTATGCGCTTACCATGGGCGTCGGTTCTATTATGAGTGCGAAGAAAATTATACTTATAGCTACCGGCAAGGCAAAGGCGGACGCCGTAAAAGCTCTCGTTGACGGTGAGGTTTCACCCGCTTGCCCGGCGTCGATTCTTCAGTTCCATCGCGATACCGTGATTTATCTCGATAAGGACGCCGCAAGTCTCCTTTAATTAAAATTCAATTATATATAAGCTCCGAGGCCCTGTGCGCTTCGGAGCTTTTTTGCTGCCTTGCACAATGCGACAAATTACGGAGAGGCTTTATCGTATAATTACAAAGAGAACAGTCTGTCT
>ERZ1026848.130-NODE-130-length-40192-cov-21.381867_pt1 | contig 40192 bp, 36 predicted proteins | sample MGYA00380154_ERZ1026848 | MGnify/ENA primary metagenome ERZ1026848 (study PRJEB33269, sample SAMEA4719790) | human gut metagenome | biome: human-associated habitat; feature: organic feature; material: feces | place: Cameroon | collected 2013-10 ...
TTTCTCCGCCCACCCCTAAAACCTCACTGGACACAAAATTTCACACACTCCCTATTTTCAATTAATGCTCCCGCCGAGAGCCTGACGCATGACGAACTCGCGCTCTACGAGCGGCTCGATGCCCAACGGCTGCGCCTTGAGCAGGAACGCCTGCCGCTAGCGCTCGTCAACCGTGCGTTTGCACTGGCTTTGAATGTGAACGACAGTGACGAAGGCGACAAACGATAAAGAACAACGTTCGCCGGCAATCGCGCTTTTTCTTTTGTCATGACCGCAGTCCGTCTTTGCACTCTTTTGTGCGCCGCCTTCACTGTCTCGGCGGCTTCGGTCGCCTCGGCCGCCCCGTTTGAACTGACCGTCGTGCACGTCAACGACACGCACAGCTACGCGGCGGGCGTCAATGAGCGGGGACTGCCCTGCTACACGGACGACAAGTGCACGGGCGGCTACGCGCGCATCGCCTCGTTTATCGATCAGCGCAGGGCCGAGCACGCCAACGTGCTCGCCCTTGACGCCGGAGACGCCTGGCAGGGGACGCTCTTTTTCGGCACAGGGGGCGAGGCCTTTTCTCTGGCGATCGAACGGGCCATGCCCTACGACGCGGTGACGTTGGGTAACCACGAATTTGACCTGGGCTGCGACGCGCTGGCGCATTACGCCGCTTCGCTCAACAAACCCGTGGTCGCGGCCAATCTGGCGCCCGATGCGCACTGTCCGCTTTCCAACACCCCGATTGCGCCCTATCGGCTTTTTGAATATGGAGAGGTGACCGTGGCCGTGGTGGGCCTAGCCAACGACGAAGTTCGCGTGATTTCCAAGGCCTGCCCGCATACGCACTTTCTTGCCCCGACCCGAGCGCCCCAAGGCGCTTGAGGCGTTGAAAAAAGAAGGCGTCAATCATGTGATCGTTCTTTCACATCTTGGCTACGACCTCGATCAGCGTCTTGCCCGTGAGGTGCCCGGCGTCGACCTTTTCGTCGGGGGACACACGCACTCCATTCTGGGCAAGCACAAGGGAAGCGAAGGGCCGTATCCGACCGAAGTCGTGTCCCGCGACGGCTCGCGCACGCTCGTTGTGCAGGCGGGACTTCAGACGCGCTTTGCGGGCAGCCTGACGCTGCGCTTTGACGAGAAGGGAAGGGTGACGTCCTACGCGGGTGACTTGCACGAGCTCACAAGCGAAATGCCCCGCCGGCCGCAGGTTGAGGCGATCGTGCAGCGGCAGGAAAGAGTGGTGCGGAAAAAGTTTGAGCAGCGCCTGGCACGGGTGCGCGACATGGGGCTCGATGGGATCGACTACTGCCGCGAGGACGAGTGTCCGACGGGCCTGATCACGGCCGATGCGATGCTGGCCTTCGGCAGGCCCTACGGGGCCGAGGCGGCCCTCATCAACGGCGGGGCCATCCGATCGGCTCTGCCCGTGGGGGAGGTGTCCATTGCGGACCTGCAGAACATTCACCCGTTCGGCAACCGGTTGCGCGTCATTGAGATGACGGGTCGGCAGATCCGCGCCGCGCTCGAACATGGCCTGTCGGACCCCGATGTGGCCGGTCCCCGGCTGCTGCAGCCGGCGGGTATCCGGTATCGGGTTGACCGCATCAAGCCGCTTGGAAAGCGCCTGGTCGGTGCCGATCTTCGACGCCAAGACGGCGCATGGCGCCCCTTAAGGGAAGACGAGACGGTGCGCGTGGTCGTGATCGACTATCTGCGGCAAGGCGGGGACGCCTTTGACATGATCCGGCAGGCCGCTCAAACCTCTCCGGCGCCGGACAAGGACTCGGACGAAACCGATCTGGTCGCGCTCGTGCGGCATATCCGCACTCTGGCGCAGAAGCACCGGGGCGAGCTGCCGCCGCCCGAGGGCGGACGCATTCTCGGGATGCGCCCGGTCGGACGCGGAACGCAGGCGAGTCGGAACCAAACGGTTCCGAGCCGTCTGAAGAGCATCGGCCGCCTGCACGTTCCGTGCCGAACAACTTCGACGAATCGAGCAATTCGACCATCAATCCGACGGCTTTGGGCCGCCGCCCCCTGTGGAACAAATCAAATGAAGAAGACTCTGGTTGCGATGGCGGCTGCGGCCGCGATGTGCGGCGGCGCTTCGGCCGCTTCGGTGACGCTCTACGGCGTCGTGGATACGGGCTTTGCCTACAACTCCGTGGACGCCGACGGTTACAACGCCAATGGATTCGGCGATCTCGACGGCGACAGCTTCGGCATGCAAAGCGGCCAGCGCTCCGGTTCGCGCTTCGGCTTTAAGGGCGAAGAGGAACTCGGCAATGGTCTGACGGTCAAGTTCGTTCTGGAAAGCGGCATCAGCACGGACGACGGTACCGGCAGCGACGACGGTCTCTTTAACCGTGAAGCGAGCCTGTCGCTGTCTGGCTCCTTCGGTCAGTTTGGTATGGGCCGCCTGAGCACGCTGGCCAACGATGCGGGCACGACCGGTCTGGGCGGCTACTTCTCGTCCTTCGGCACGGGCTACGGTGAGGCCGGTTGCCAGTCCTACATGCAGGCCTATCGTCCGACCCGCATGGACAACATGGTCTACTACAAGACCCCGACCTTTGCCGGCACCGAAGTGTGGCTGCTCTACGGCATGGGTGATGAAGCGACCGGCACCGTTGAAAACGAATCCTCGCGCGACCGCTACTACGGTGCGGCCGTCACGTACAACAACGGCGGCCTGAGCCTGTACGGCGCCGTGGACGTGCTCAACAAGGCCACCTATGGTGTGGCCGTGGAACCGCGCGGTGAAAACCAGGTCACGGTGACCGCCGCCGTCAACTACGACTGCGGCTTTGCCAAGAGCTACCTGGGCGTGCATTGGTTTGACAACGCCAAGGCCGTGGGTTCCTCGTCCTCCAACGGCGATTGGGCCCGAATGAGCGACGATCTGGACGACGGCTATCGCTACGGCGACGCCACGGGCTGGTCCGTGATGGCCGGCGTGGACGTTCCGGCGGCGGGCGGCCTCGTGAAGGTCTCCTTGGGCTACCTTGACGCTTCCTCCGACGCTCTTGACGGCACCGGCAATGAAGTCGATCAGGACTTCAGCCGCTACATGGGCGCTCTGGCCTATGAATATCCGCTCTCCAAGCGCACCACGCTCTACACGGCCGCCGGCTACATCCAGGACGACGTGGCCGACCGCAACCCGAGCTGGGTGCACATCAACTGCGGTATCACGCACAAGTTCTAATCCTTCGTTCGGAACGTAGGGGCTCGGGCGCCGTTTGCGCGGCGCCGCCCCGAGAACTTCAGGCCCCCGTTGCAGACGATGCGGCGGGGGTTCGTGTTTCCGGGCAAGAGCCCGTCGCGCCCCGATCAAGGCACAAGGCCCAACATTTCTCATCCTTTCAGGGGGATATCGGTAAAGCGCGCTCTTTTCCTGACGGGCGCTTTTTGGTATTCTCAAGAAAGATTCACCAAATAACCGGCGCAAAACCAATTGCAGTCGGCTTGTATGCAAGATCAGCCACAAACGGAAGAAAAAATACCCGCCGAAGAACACGGTTTTTTCGATAAGCTGCGTTCTCTCTTTAAAAAAGATCCGACCACGACCGAGGAAATCTCCGAGGCCCTCAAGCGCGCCCACGGGCAAAAGCTCATCGACGCCGAGGCCCTGACGATGATGGAGGGCGCCCTGAAGGTCGGGCATTTGTGTGCGGCCGATCTCATGGTGCCACGCGCGCAGATTGAGGCCGTGGACCTGGAGGAGCCCCGCGACGTGTGGCTACCCAAGGTGATCAGCCGCGGACACTCCCGTTTCCCCGTGATCGAAGGCGACCTCGATGAGGTGCGCGGAGTCATGCACGCCAAGGATCTGCTGCGTCTTTTCACCGACCCTAACTACGACATCCGCGCGCATCTGCGACCGGCGCGCTTTATTCCCGAAACCCAGCCCCTGAACGTCGTGCTGCGCGATTTCCGGATCACGCGCAACCACATGGCGTTGGTGATTGACGAATTCGGCTCGGTCTCGGGCCTGATCACGATTGAGGACGTGATCGAACAGATTGTGGGCGAAATCGACGACGAATTCGACAACATCAATCTGGGCAAAGACAACATCACGCCCGTGGACAACGAGCGCTGGCGCGTCAAGGGCGAAACGTACCTCGAGCAGTTCAACGAGTTCTTCAAGGTCGACCTCAAGGACGACTACTACGGAACCGTGGGCGGCATGGTCACCGGGCACCTTGAGCACGTGCCGCACCGCGGCGAGAGCGTCGAGATCGACGGCTTTCGCTTTAAGGTGCTCACGGCCGACGAGCGGCAGGCTCATTTGTTCCTGGTCGAGCGTCTCGTCTCGACCGCGCCGAGCGCTTCGCCCGACGGCGGTGCCCCGGCCGCGTCCGAAACCGGCAGCGAGTCGGCCGCATGACGCTGCATTTGCCCGCTTGGTTGGCGGCCGGCAAGGCCGCCGTCGCCCTGCGCCTGACGGCCGCGGCCGCCTCGGGGGCCCTTGCCAATGTTGCCTTTGAGGTGCCCGCCGCCAACTGGTTTCTGTTGGTGGCGTTGGCCGTTCTCTTTTTGCTGGCCGTCGCGCCGGGCTCGAAAAAAGAGGGTTTCGCGCTGGGCTGGGCCTGGGGCCTGGCGTTTTTTGCGATCGGCCTGCGCTGGTGTTACGACTCCATGCACGTCTACGGCCTGCTTCCCGCGCCGGTGGCGGCCGCGGGCGTGATCCTGCTGGGCGCCGTTCTGGCGCTTTTCCCGGCCGTGGTGGTGCTGGTAAGCCGCGCCGTGCCCGTTTTGCGTCGCGTCAAACTCATGGCTCTGCTGCCCGCCGCATGGACGGCGGCCGAGCTGCTGCGCGGCCTCGAGCCCTTCGGCTTTGGGTGGCTGTCGGCCGGCTACGCCTACTCGGCGGACTTTTTCGGCGCCTGGGCCCCCCTGATCGGGGTGTACGGCGTGGGACTGGCGGCGGCGCTGACCGTCGGCTGGGCCTTGGAGCTGCTGTTCCCCGCCCCGGATAAAAAGCCCCTTGCCAAAACCATTGACGCCATTGCGCTGGGCGCTCTGGTGCTCGGCACGTTGGCCCTGGGCGACGTGCGCTGGAGCCAAAACGACGCCAAGTTGCAGGTGCGTCTGGTGCAACCCGACCTTCCCATCACGATGCGACACGACCCTCAGGCCGCGCTTTTGCGCCTGGAGCGGGCCATGACCATGAGCGGCCGCTCGGGGATGGGCGCGGGGACCGATATGATCGTTTGGCCCGAGAGCACGGTGGCCGGGGTTCTGACTGATGGAAAGGGTGTCGGCGCACTGGCCGCGCTCGAAAGCGCCCGCAAAACGGGGGCGACGGTGATCTTCAACGCGTTTTACCGCGAAGCGCCGGGGCGCTACTACAACGGGCTGTGGCGCGCCGACGGGGAGGCCGACGCCGCCGTCTTGTTTTACCGCAAGCACCATCTGGTGCCCTTCGGCGAATTCGTGCCGACGGGCTTTCGCTGGTTTGTCGACGCGCTGGGCATTCCCATGGCCGATCAGCTCAGGGGCCCGGTCGGCGGCGAACCCTTTGAGGTGGCCGGCATCGGGGCCGCTGCGGGCATTTGCTACGAAAACATGTTCGGCGAAGAGCTTCGGCACGCCTGGGACAAGGCCAACCCCAGCTTTGTGATCAACACGGCCAATCTGGGCTGGTTTGGCGAAGCCGTCAACGGGCAGTTCGCCGCCATGAGCGCCATGCGCGCCCGTGAAACGGCCCGTCCCGTGCTGCAGGCCGTTCAAAATTCCGGCTCGGCCCTGATCGGCTCCGACGGCCGCGTGCAGCGCCTCGCCGGCGTCGGCCCCCAGAATCTGGATCTGACGCTCGTATCCGCCAAGGGAGAGCCCACGCCCTTTGTGCGCCTCGGGCACTGGCCCGTCACGGCCCTTGTGCTGATGTTGCTGGCCGCCTGCGGGCTCGGTGCCCGCACGAGGCGCCGAGCCTAAAACGAAGCCGGGCCCGATTCGATCGTGTGCCCAGCTCTCTTCATCCGCCGTTTTCCGTTTGCCGCCCGCGCGCTCTACTGTTGCGACGCGTTGTTGCGGCTTTTGCCGAAAATCTTGTCGCTGTAGCGGATGATCGTCCAGTTGTAGTACCAGCTGATCATGCGAAAGCCCACGATGAAAAAGGACGAGAGCAGAAGCGAGGCAAATTCCGAGGCGACCGCGCCCTCGTGCAGGGCGATGTAGATCCACGAGCCCAAAAACGCCGCCGAGGCGTATGGCAGGCGGTCGGACATCACCATCGGCAGACGGTTTAAAAAGACGTCGCGCAACAGGCCCCCGAACACGCCCGTGCACACGCCCATCAAAACGGCGGGCAGATACGGCAGCCCGGCGCTCACGGACAACGACGTGCCGCCTGCGGCGAAAAAGCCCAGGCCGACGGCGTCGGACCACACAAAAAGAGTGTGCAGCACCTTGTCTTCAAAGCGCCGGATCAGAATCGGAGCCACGGCCGCCAGCGCCATCGTCAGCCAGACGTATTCTTGATGCGCGATCCAGTACATCGGACGGTTGTCGATGACGACATCGCGCACGATCCCGCCGCCGAAGGCGGTGACAAAGGAGACGACGAAAATCCCGACCGGATCGACGTCCCGGCCCTTGGCGGCCAGAATTCCGGCCAGGGCAAAGGCGACGATGCCCACTGCATCGGTAAAGACGAGAAAACTGGATTGCATGCGCCTCTCCAGGGGCAAAGGGGAGAAAAAGGTTGCAGGCATTGTAGGCAAAGGGCGCGGCAAACTGCATCAGGAAATCCGCCAAGGGCCAGGGTCCTTTCAAGCGCTGTCACGCCGCGGTCATGTCGACCCGCAACAATGGCGCCCTGCGTCGTTTTTATCGCTTGCCCATCATGTCCCTGACCGAGTGTCTTTCCGTTTTCGTCAAGTTTTTCTTTATTCTGACGCCTTTTTTCATCGTGGCCGTCTTTATCGCCATGACCGAAAACGAGACCGTGCCGGTGCGCCATGCCCTGGCCGTTCGCGTGACGGTCGGCGTGGTCGTCATCAGCCTGATTTTGTTTTTTTTGCCGGTGCGGCCCTTTTTGAGCTTTTGGGCATCACGATCGATGCCTTTCGCATCGAGGCCGGGGCGCTGCTCTTTTGTCGGACGTTTACCTCGCGCAGGGTAAGTCGCAGCTGCCCGCGGCCAAACGCTCCGTGCTGGATCTGGCGGTGGTGCCGCTGGTCATTCCCGTCACGCTCGGGCCGGGTTCGGTGGGTGCCCTCGTGGTGATGAGTTTGGAAACGCACGGCATCTCCGAGCAACTGATGACCACCGGCGCCATCACGGCGGCCGCTCTGAGCGTGGGGGTGCTCCTTTATCTTTCCTCGGAACTTAAGCGCCTCATCGGCCGCAGCGGCATCTCCATGCTCTCCAAGCGCACGGGCCTGGTGCTCGCCTCCCTGTCCTACCAGATGATTTTCACCGGGATCAATGACTTCCTGGGATAAAGCCTGCGGGGGCGGGTCTTGGGCCGCGCCCGCCGGGCGCGGTCGCATCCGCGGCCCCAATGGACTAAAATTCATCAATTCCCTTTGTCCAAAAGCGCTTGGCGGGAACTCCTTAACAACGAGGGCCGGCGCAAATATTGACGTATAACCATGATTACCTTTCAGGAAGTGATCCTGCGCCTGCAGGAGTATTGGAACAAACAAGGCTGTGCCTTGCTTCAGCCGATCGACATCGAAGTCGGCGCCGGCACCTCGCACACGGCCACGTTCTTGCGCGCCCTCGGGCCCGAACCCTGGCGTGCCGCCTACGTGCAACCCTCCCGCCGCCCCAAGGATGCCCGTTACGGCGAAAATCCCAATCGTCTGCACCAGCACCATCAGTACCAGGTCGTGCTCAAGCCCGCTCCGGTCAACATCGTTGACCTGTATCTGGACAGTCTGCGCGCGCTCGGGATCGACACGTCCGTCAACGACATCCGCTTCGTGGAAGACAACTGGGAAAACCCGACGCTGGGCGCTTGGGGCCTGGGTTGGGAAATCTGGATGAATGGCATGGAAGTGACGCAGTTCACGTACTTCCAGCAGGTCGGCGGTCTCGAATGCAAGCCGATCACGGGCGAAATCACCTACGGTCTGGAACGCCTGACGATGTACCTGCAGAACTGCGACAACGTCTTCGACCTCGTGTACACGAAGTGGAAGGACGGCCTGGGCAAGGAACACACCCTCACGTACGGCGACGTGTTCCACCAGAACGAAGTCGAACAGAGTAAGTACAACTTCGAGGCGAGCGACCCCGAAAAGCTCTTCAAGCAGTTCGACTACTTCGAAGGCGAAGCCAAGCGCCTGATGGAACTGGAACTGGCGCTGCCGGCCTACGAAATGGTTCTGAAGGCCGGCCACACGTTCAACCTTCTCGATGCCCGCGGTGCCATTTCGGTGACCGAACGCGCCGCCTACATCGCCCGCATCCGCAATTTCAGTCGCGCCGTGGCGCAGAGCTACTACGACTCGCGCGAACGCTTGGGCTTCCCGATGCTCAAGACCGAGTAATTCACAGCATTTCGTCGCGAGATAAAAGAAAATGAAGAGTTTATTTGTTGAACTGCAGACCGAGGAACTGCCGCCCAAGGCCCTCAAGAAGCTGTCGCAGGCCTTTGCCGACGGTGTGCACAAGGCGCTGGCCGCTCAGTCCATGCTCGTCGAAACGAGCGCCGTCAAGGCTTTCGGCGCCCCGCGCCGCATGGGCGTTCTGATCACCGACGTGCTCGAAAAGGGCCCAGACAAGTCCTTCGAGCAGCGCCTCGTGCCCGTGCGCGTGGGTCTGGATGCCGAGGGTAAGCCCACGGCGGCCCTCACCAAGAAGATGGCGGCGCTGGGCATCATGGCCGATGTCTCCGAGCTCAAGCGCGTGAGCGACGGCAAGAACGAGCAGCTCATCTACACGGGCGTGCGTCACGGCGTGGCCGTCAAGGACGCCCTGCAAAAGGCCCTGGAAGAAGCCGTCAAGTCTCTGCCGATTCCCAAGGTCATGAACTATCAGCTCGCCGACGGCGTCACGACCGTTCAGTTCGTGCGCCCGGTCAAGCACCTAGTGGCCCTCTACGGGGAAGACGTCGTTGACGTGGAAATGTTCGGTCTTAAGGCCGGCCGCGTCACGATGGGCCATCGCTTTGAGAGCGCGGGCGAAATCGAGATCCCCTCGGCCGACGCCTACGAAGAGACGATGCGCACGACCGGCCACGTGGTGGCCGACTACGCCAAGCGCCGCGAAATGCTCGTCGCCGAACTGCACGCCGCCGCTCAGAAGGCGGGCGGCACGCTCATTGCCCCCGAAGATCTGATCGATGAGGCCAACTCCCTGACGGAGTGGCCCGTCATCTACGTGTCCGAATTCGAGGAAAAGTTCCTGGCCGTGCCCGAGGAATGCCTCATTCTGACGATGCAGACCAACCAGAAGTACTTCCCGATGCGCGACGCCGCCGGAAAGCTCATGAACCGTTTCTGCCTCGTGTCGCACATTCACGCCGCCGACGGCGGTCACGCCATCGTCTCGGGCAACGCCCGCGTCGTGCGCGCCCGCTTGGCCGACGCCGAATTCTTCTACAACCAGGACTGCCAGCAGACGCTCGCCAGTCGCGTTCCGGGCCTGTCGCACGTCGTCTATCACAACAAGCTTGGCAGCCAGGGCGAGCGCATGCTGCGCGTCAAGGCCATTGCCCACGCCGTGGCCGAAAAGATCGGCGCCGATCCCGTCAAGGCCGAACGCGCTGCGGAACTGGCCAAGGCCGACCTGCGCACCCTGATGGTGGGCGAATTCCCCGAACTGCAGGGCATCATGGGCGAGTACTACGCCCGCCACGACGGCGAAGCCGAAGAAGTGGCGCAGGCCGTCTCGCAGCACTACCTTCCCCGCTTTGCCGGCGACAAGCTTCCCGACGGTCCCGTGGCCACGGCCCTGGCCATCGCCGACAAGCTCGAAACACTTGCGGGCATGTTCGGCATCGGTCAGATGCCCACCGGCGACAAGGATCCGTTTGCGCTGCGCCGTCACGCCCTCGGCGTGCTGCGCATGCTCATCGAAAAGAACCTGACGGTGACGCTCGACGAGATCGTGGCCCTGGCTTTTGAAGTCGAAGGCAAGGTCGCGGGCGTGCAGGACGCCTCCGAAGCGCTCACGCACTTTTTCTTCGATCGTCTGCGCGTGATGATGCGCGACGAAGGCTACACGGCCCAGGAAGTCGATGCGGTTCTCGCTAAGCACAGCACCGATCTGGCCCAGACGCCCAAGAAGCTGGCGGCCGTGCACAAGTTCATGCAGCTGCCCGAGTCCGAAAGCCTGGCCGCGGCCAACAAGCGCATCGCCAACATTCTCAAGAAGTCGGCCGACGTGCAAGTGGGCGACGTGGATCCCGAACTGCTCGTCGAAGAGGCCGAAAAGAAGCTCTTTGACGTGTTGGGCGACCACGAACCCATCGCCAAGCTCTTCTTTGAAAAGGGCGAATACGAAGGCATGCTCGCGACCCTGACGCCCCTCAAGGCCCCGGTGGACGCATTCTTTGCCGACGTGATGGTCAACGCCGAAGACGAAAAGCTGCGTCTGAACCGTCTGGCGCTCTTAAAGCGTCTGTACGCGCTCATGAACCGCGTGGCCGAGCTCTCGCGCCTGGCCATCTAAAAAACGGGAGGGCATCGCTCACGAAGAGTCGATGCCCGCGGCCCCCGAAAAAACCGGCAGAAAGTCCCCTGTGGGCCCTGCCGGTTTTTTTCGATCGGCACCGCGCTATTCTTTGCCCCTAAGCAATCCATTTCCGACTCAAAGGATACCCTGCTATGCAGACGCTTCGCGGCTGGCTTTTTTACCTGTGGCTATCCGTCACGCTCATTCCGGCGGCACTGACAGTGCTCATCCTCTGGCCCTTTGCCGACGCGCGCTTTCGCTACGAGAAGGTCGCGCTCGTGTGGTGCCGCCTGATGGTCGAGTCGCTGCGCCTGATCTGCGGCGTGCGCTATGAGGTGACGGGGCTGGAGAACCTGCCCAAAAACCCGGGGCGCCCCGTGGTGGTTCTGAGCAAACACCAGTCGGCCTGGGAGACCCTGTTTTTGCCGCTTATTCTGGGCAACCCCGCCGGCTTCGTGTACAAAAAGAGCCTGCACAACGTGCCCTTTTTCGGCTGGGCCCTTAAGAGCATGCGCATGATCGCCATTGACCGCAGGCAGGGCCGAAGCGCCTATCAGATCTTTCTCGAGCGCGGCCGCGCGTTCGTGCAAAGCGGCTGGTGGGTGCTGCTTTTCCCCGAAGGCACCCGCACCAAGCCCGGCGACGTCAACACCGTTTATAAAACCGGCGGGGCGCGCTTTGCCATCGCCGTCGATGCGCTCGTCGTGCCCGTGGCCCTCAATTCCGGCCGCTGCTGGCCGCGCAACAGCATCCGCAAGTCTCCGGGCACCATTCGCGTGAGCGTGGGGCCGGCCATCGACGCCACGGGGCACTCGGCCCACGAGCTCACCGAAGAGGTGCGCACGTGGATCGAAAATGAAATCGTGCGCCTTGAGGGAGGCATGAAGCCGTGAGGAACGAACGCTTAGAGGCGGGCGACTCGCCAGCCGGTGAGGACTTGGACGCGGTCCGCTCGCTTTGTTGGGCCGGCGTGGTCCGCGGCCACTACAAATACCTGCGCGTGACGGTGCGAAACGGCCGGGTGCGTGTGAGCGTCCCGCTGCGCGTCTCCCACGCGGCCCTCGAGCAATTCATCGAGAGCAACCTCACCAAAGTGGCGCAGTGGGTTGCCGAGCAAACGCGCGCCAACAGCGAGCGGCGCCGAAATAACCCCTTCTGTGCCGATCTCAGGGACGGCGGTCATGTGGCCTATCTGGGGCGGGTCCTGACTCTGGCGTGCCGACCCGAGGTCGACGAGACCGACTTATCGGACAAAGGCGAAACCCTTATCGTGCGCTGCCGGCCGCACGACACGCAGGGCCTGACCTGTGAAGTGCGGCTGTGGCTGGCCGCGCGCTTTGTCGAGCGCCTGGCCGAGCGCATGATCCATTGGAGCCGTCACACGGGCCTTTTCCCGCAACTTGTCAAGCCGAGCAACGCCTGCGGCCGCTGGGGTAGCTGCACGCGCGCGGGCGTCGTGCGCGTGTCCTGGCGCACGATCTGCCTGCCGCCCGAGGTGATCGACTACGTGATCGTGCACGAGCTCTCGCACCTGAAGCACTTCAATCATTCCCCGGCGTTTTGGGAGACGGTGCGAGCGTTTTACCCGCCGGCCGACCGTGTGCGCGCGTTCCTGACAACCGTGCGGGCCGAAGAGCTCGCCTAAGAGCCGTTTTCTCTGACGAAAAGCCTAGGGATTAACCCTTTGCGCCTTTGTTCGCTTCAACCCCTTGAGAGTGCCCGCGGATAGGGGAAAAGACCGCGTAAATCAAGACGAAAATCAACGGCTTTGACCCTGAAATTTGCCCGCTGCCAAGGCGTTTGAGAAAGCGTCGGTGTGCTAGAGTTGAAGGACAAAATGGTGGGAAAAAGTGGGGATTTTTCCCATAACTGACGGCGAAAAACCTTAAGCCTTTGATTCGGTTTGAAATTTCAGCTCTCGCCGTCATCGGTGCGCACGTTTGACGTGCGTGTTTGTGCAGGGTGGCGCCGTGTTTCAGGGGACGAACTTACTTTCGCTCGATGCGAAGGGCCGTATGACGATGCCGAGTCGTCATCGCGAGGCCCTCGCTTTGTCGTGCGCGCTTGAAGTGACCGTCACCCGTCACCCCGACGGCTGTCTGCTGATTTATCCGCGTCCGCGCTGGGAGGAAAAGCGCCGTGCGCTGGTTGCCCTGACTTATGCGGCGCGCTTTTTGCAGCGCATCGTGCTCGGCAGCGCCGTCGATCAGACGATCGACAAGGCCGGCCGCCTGCTCATCCCCGCCGATCTGAGAACCCTGGCGGGCATCGACAAGGATGTCGCGCTCGTGGGCATGGGCGAGCACTTTGAGGTCTGGGACGCGGCCAAGCTCGCCAAGCTCGAACAAGAGGCCGCGGCCGCCGGTTTTGACGCCGCCGCGGGCGACTTCCTCTTTTAAGGTGCAAGGGGGACGATCATGACGATGACGGACACTCAGAAGCTGCACCGCACGGTTCTTCTTCATCAGGCCGCCGACGAAGTTTCGCGCCCGCACAAGGGCATTTTCGTCGACGCCACGTTCGGCCGCGGCGGCCACAGCCGCGCCGTTCTCGAGCGCATTGCCCCCGATGCGCGCCTGATTGCCTTTGACCGCGACCCCGAAGCGATCGAATCGGCCAAACTCATTGAGGATGCGCGCTTTCAAATCGTGCATGCGCCCTTCTCGCACATGCGCGAGGAACTCGCCGCCCTGAGCGTGACGCGTGTCGAGGGCATTCTCATGGACATCGGCGTCTCGAGCCCTCAGATCGACGAGGCCGAGCGCGGCTTTTCCTTCCGCATGGACGGTCCCCTGGACATGCGCATGGACACGAGCTCGGGGCCGACGGCCGCCGAGTGGCTCGCCAAGGCCGAGGAAGACGACATCGCCCGCGTGCTGCGCGACTACGGCGAAGAGCGCTTTGCGGGCAAGATCGCCCGTGCGATCTGCCGCACGCGCGAAGAGATTGCCATCACCCGCACCGCGCAGCTGGCCGAGCTCATCGCCCGCACGGTGCCCAAGAATAAGAACGACTCGGCCCAGCATCCGGCCACGCGCAGCTTTCAGGCGATCCGCATTGAGATCAACGGCGAGCTCAACGAACTCAAGTCGGCCCTGTCGGCCGCGGGCAGCCTTCTGAGCGAAGGCGGAATCCTGGCGGTCATCAGCTTTCATTCGCTCGAAGACCGAATCGTCAAGCGCTTTTTGGACGCGGGCGCTCACCCCGACAAGGCGGTGGACTCGCGCATCGCGCTGCCCTCGCAGGCCTTTGCCAAACCCCTGTGGAAAGACCTGTGCCGCATCAAGCCCACGGACGAGGAGTGCGAGGCCAATCCGCGTGCGCGCAGCGCCGTGCTGCGCACGGCCGTTCGCACGGCTGCCGACTGGGATGAGGCGCTCATCAACCCCGCGCAGAGCCCGGCACGGGGCAAGGGAGGGCGTCGATGAGTCGTCCGCACACCCTGGCCTTTTTGTCCGAGCGCTTTCTTTTTGCCGCCGCGTTCGTTTCGGCCATCATCCTGATCATCAGCGCGGGCACGCTCGTGACGACGCAGTACCGCGTTCGTCTGCTCTTTGTGGAAATCGAGCGCGCCAACAACGATGCGCGCAAATTGGCCGACGACTCGAGTCAGCTCGCCTTGGATCTGTCCAAGGCCGCGCTGCCCGCGGCCGTCTCCAAGCGGGCGGGCGAAATGGGCTTTATCGCCGGCGACATCTCCAACACGGTGCTGTTTGAAGTCGAGCCGCAGGTGCTGCTCAAGGAACACATGGAGGTGCGCAAATGAGCGCTCCGGGTTTCTTTGAGCGCCTCTGGCAGCGCATCAGCGACAAGGCGCTGACGTTCTGGCGAGATGACACCTCGCCGCGCAAGCGCCGCACCGACAGCGGCGAAGAGGCTCTGCTGTCGGCCGAAATTTCCACGGGCCGCAGCAACACGGTCTTTTTCCTCTTTTTCCTGGGGCTGGTGTTGGTGCTCGGCAAGGCCGCCTGGCTGCAGTGCGGCATCTCGACGGCGTTTTTGCAAAAGCAGGGCGAGGCGCGCTACGCGCGCACGCTGCCTGTGCCCGCGCAGCGCGGTCAGATCTTTGACCGCAACGGCGTGGTGCTGGCCTCGACCATCCCCGCGCGTAGCGTCTGGGCCGAGCCCGAAGAGGCGCTGACCCTCACGGACGCACAGTTCGAGCAGCTCGGCGCCATATTGGGTGAGTCGGGCAAGACCATCCGCGAGCGGATCGCCTCGCGCTCGAGCAAGAGCTTCGTATACATCGACCGTCAGATCGAGGTCGAAAAGGGCGAGGCCGTGCGCGCGCTGCAGCTGCCGGGCATTTACGTCAACAACGAAGTGCGCCGCAACTACCCCGACGGTCCGATTTCGGCGCACGTCGTGGGCTTTACCGACTCGGACAACAACGGCCGCGAGGGCGTGGAGCTGGCCAACAACGAAATTCTTTCGGGCAAGCAGGGCTCACGCCGCGTCATCCGTGACCGCCTCGGGCGCATCGTCGAGGACGTCTGGGTCAAGGAAGGCGAAGTGGGTGCCGATGTGGTGCTTTCGATCGACTCGCGTCTGCAGTTCATCGCCCACCGGGCGCTGCAGAGCGCCATCGAGCGCCATCAGGCCAAGGCGGGTGCCGTCGTGGTCGTGGACGTGCGCACGGGGGAAATCCTGGCCATGAGCAACTGGCCCACGTACGACCCCAACGCCCGCCGCTTCGTGCGCATGGAAAACATCCGCAACCGCGTGATCACCGACACGTTCGAGCCGGGCTCGACGATGAAGTCCTTTGCCATCGCCAAGGCGCTCGATCTGGGGATCGTGCGTCCGGATACGCTCGTGCAGACGGCCCCGGGCAAGCTCACCATCGGCGATCGAACGATCGGCGACACGCACAACAACGGGCTCATCACGGTCAGCCAAGTCGTCTCCAAGTCCTCCAATATCGGCACCTCCAAGATCGCTCTGGAAATGCAGCCCCAGACCCTCTGGCAGATGTACAGCGATCTGGGTTTCGGCAAGCCGCCGCGCACCGGGTTTCCGGGCGCCACGGGCGGTCGCCTGCGCCCGGCCAAGAGCTGGCGCCCGATCGAGCAGGCCACGATCAGCTACGGGCACGGCATTTCCGTCTCGCTCATGCAGCTCGTGCGCGCCTACACGGCGCTGGCGCGCAACGGCGACGTCATTGACCTCACGTTCCGCCGCACCAGTAAGGAAGCCGTCGGCAAGCCCATCTTCCGTCCCGAAGTGGCCCGTCAGATGCGCGCCATGATGGCCGAGACGGTGCAGGCGGGCACGGCCCGGCGCATCAACGTGCAGGGCTACACGGTGGCCGGCAAAACCGGCACGGCCAACAAGATTGAAAACGGACAGTACGTCGACAAGTACGTCGGCAGCTTCGTGGGCATGGCCCCCGCCGGTCAGCCGCGCCTGATCGTGGCCGTCATGATCGACGAGCCCACTCGCGGCAGCTACTACGGCGGTTCCGTGGCCGCGCCCGTCTTTAACGAAGTGATGGCCGGGGCCCTGCGCCTGATCGGCGTGCATCCCGATGCCGCGGGCTATGGCGCCGCGCCCGGGATTTTGGTGAGAGGTCAACGAAATGATTGAATGCCTGTCGGCCGCTGAGTGTGCCTGGTGGCTGCGCCAGTGCGCGGGTCAAAAGGCCGCGCTGCGTGTGGACTCGCGCCTGCTCGAAGCCGGCGACGTGTTTGTCGCCCTCAAGGGCGCCAAGGCCGACGGCCTGAGCTTTGCGCCCGTGGCGGCCGCGCGGCGCGCCGCGGCTCTCATTTGCGACAAGCGTCCCGATGTGCTCGAAAAGTGCGCGGGACTGCCCTGCGTGCAGGTTGAAAACCTGCACGAAAAGCTCGGCGTGATCGCGTCTCTTTACTACGGCGAGCCCTCTAAAGCGTTGCACGGCGTGGGCATCACAGGAACCAACGGCAAGACGAGCACGAGCCACTGGATTGCGGCGTTGCTCACGCACCTGGGCATGCCCTCGGCGGCCATCGGCACTGTGGGCACGTTTTTGGCGGGCCGGCGCCTGCAGGGCCCGGGGCTGACGACGCCCGATGCGGCCACGCTGCAGATGACGCTCCAGCGGCTTTTGCAGGAGGGCGCACAGGCCTTTGCGGTGGAAGCCAGTTCCATCGGTCTCGTGCGGCATCGCCTCGACGGCACGGCCTTTGAGACGGCCGTCTTTACGAACCTGACGCGCGATCACCTCGACTACCACAAGACCTTTGAAGCCTATGAGGCGGCCAAGGCCGTTCTCTTTGACTGGCCGGGACTTAAATGTGCCGTCATCAACGCCGACGACGAGGCCGGGCGCCGTTTCATTGCGCGCACCCTCAAGCGGGGTCTGCGCACCATCGCCACGACGATGAACGAGTCCCTGGCGATTGACGGCTGCCAAATGCTCACCGCCCGGGACATCCGCCACGAGACGCAGGGCATGCGCTTTACGCTGCGCTGGGACGGCGCTGCGTACGAAGTGATGAGCGGCGTGGTCGGGCGCTTTAACGTGAGCAACCTCTTGAGCGCCGCCGGTGCCGCCCTGAGCCTGGGCTTTGCGCCCGAGGACGTGTGCCGGGGTCTGGAGCTACTGCGCTCGCCCGCGGGCCGCATGCAGACCGTGACGGCACCCGACGCACCCTTGGCGGTCGTGGACTACGCGCACACGCCCGATGCCTTGGAAAAGGTTCTGGCGGCTTTGCGCGAGACGGTGCAGGGTAGGGGCGGCAAATTGATCTGCGTCTTTGGCGCGGGCGGGGACCGCGATCCGGGCAAGCGCCCGATCATGGGTCAGACCGTCAGCCGCATGGCCGATCATACCGTGATCACGAGCGACAATCCGCGCACGGAGTCGCCCGAGGCCATTGCCAAGGCCATTGCCGAGGGGGTCGATGAGGATCGGCGCCGGACCGTGTCGCTGCAGCTTGACCGCCGGGACGCGATCGTGGAGACGCTGTGTGCGGCCAAGCCCGAGGACGTGGTGCTCATTGCTGGCAAGGGCCATGAGGACTATCAGGAAATCAACGGCGTCAAACACCATTTTGATGATTTGGAAACGGCGCGCGAGGCCTTTAACGAAAGACTCGCCCGCACCGCAAAGCAATAAAGAACGAAAAGAAGAAGATGGCAGGAACGAATTCTTGGACGATGCGCTCGCTTGAGCAGGCCCTCAAGACGCTGAGGGTGCGCACGCTCGGCAACACCACCGGCGCCGATCTCGGCCCCGTGTGCGCCGATTCGCGCCAAGTGCGGCAGGGCAGCGTGTTTCTGGCCCTCAAGGGCGAACGCTTTGACGGGCACGACTATGCGGCGCAGGCCGCCCGCGACGGCGCCGGCGTCGTGATCGTCGAGCGCGACACGGGCGCGAGCTGTCCGCAGATTATCGTGAGCGACACCCACGAGGCGCTCGGGGCGCTGGCGCGTGCCTGGCGCAGCCAGTTTGCCGTGCCCGTGATCTGCGTGGCCGGCAGCAACGGTAAAACGACCACCACCCAGATGATCGCCACGATCCTCAAGGCTTTTGTGGGCGAAGAGCGCGTGGTGGCCACGGAAAAGAACTACAACAACCACATCGGCGTGCCGCAGACGCTCCTGCGCTTTAACGACGAAACCAAGGTGGCCGTGATCGAGGCGGGCATCAGTCACCCCGGCGAAATGGCCAAGCTCGTGAGCTGGATTCGTCCGACCGTGACGGTGATCACCAACGCGCAACGCGAGCATCAGGAATTTTTGGACGGCGTTGAGGCTTCGGCTCGTGAAAACGCCTTTGCGATCGTGGGTTTGTCGGGCAAGGGTACGGCCGTGCTGCCCGCCCGCGACGCGTGCCTGCCGCTGTGGCTCGACTTCGCGCGCGCCCGCGGCTGCGTCGTCAAGTGCTACTGCCAGGGCCAGCGCCCGCAGGCCAATCTGACGACGCGGCGCGACGGCGACAAGCTGGTGATCAGCTGCGCCAACAAGTGCATTGAAACGACTCTGACGATGGGCGGCGTGCACGCCGAGCACGATGCGGCGGCGGCCGCCGCCGCGGCACTGGCCGCGGGCGTCACCCCCGAGGCGGTCTCGCGCGGTCTGTCGCGCTTTGAGGCGCTGCCCGGCCGCGGACGCCGCTATCAGCTCGCCGGCGGCGCGCTGTTGATCGACGACTCCTACAACGCCAACCCCGACAGCATGCGGGCGGCCATTGATGTGCTGGCCGCTCAGCCCGCGCCGCGCGTGCTCGTGGCCGGCGACATGGCCGAAACGGGGCAGGACCACACGGCCTTTCACGAAGAGATCGGCCGTTACGCCAAGCAAAAGGGTATTGAGCGCTTCTTTGCCACGGGCGAGGATATGAAGGCGGCCGTGCAGGCCTTCGGGGCGGCGGGCCGCCACTACGAGGCCCTGGATATGCTGCTGCGGGCCGCCCGCGAGGCGGTGCGCTCGCCCGCGAGCGTCTTGGTCAAGGCCAGCCGCGCCCAGGGGCTCGATCGCCTGGTCGAGAGCCTTCTCAAGGACCCGGGCAAGTCCTCTTAATCATGCCCCGGCAAAGTGACGGGCATTAAAATTCGGGTTTTTAAAAAGGCAGGGCGGGCGCAGAACCTCTGAGTGAGGCCGTCCGCCTGAGGTTTTTTGCAATGCTGTTGTATCTGTTTCAGTGGCTCAGCGAAGACATTCGCTTTTTCACGGTCTTTAACTATCTGAGCCTGCGCGCGGTGTTGGCCGCGCTCACGGCCATGTCGATCGGCTTTGCCGCCGGGCCGGCCGTGATCGCCAAACTCAAGGCCATGAAGATCGGCCAGGCCGTGCGCGCCTACGGTCCCAAGAGCCACCTGGCCAAGGACGGCACGCCCACGATGGGCGGCGCCCTCATTTTGGTGGCGATCGGCATTTCCACCCTGCTGTGGATGGACCTGTCCAACCGCTTCGTGTGGGTCGTGCTCTTTGTCACGCTCGGCTATGGGCTCATCGGCTGGACCGACGACTACCGCAAGGTCGTGCACCACAACCCCGAGGGCATGAGCGCACGCGAAAAGTTCGGCTGGCAGAGCCTCATTGGCCTTCTGGCGGCCGTCTACCTGGCCTTTACGCTTTCCATGCCCGAAGAGACGGGCGTGTGGACGGCCATCTGGGCCTGGATCAAGAGTGGCTTTACCTTCAGCGAACCGGGCAAACTTTGGCTCACGGTGCCCTTTTTCAAGCAGATCGCCTTCCCGTTCGGCGTCTTCGGGTTTGTGATCTTCACCTACATCGTGATCGTGGGCACGTCCAATGCGGTCAACCTCACCGATGGCCTCGACGGTCTGGCGATTTTGCCCTGCGTCATGGTGGGATCGGCCCTGGGGATCTTCGCCTACGTGGTGGGGCGCCCGGACTACGCCGGCTACCTTTACTTCGAATACATCCGCGGCGCGGGCGAACTCGTGGTCGTCTGCGCGGCCCTGGCCGGCGCCGGTCTGGCGTTTTTGTGGTTCAACTGCTATCCGGCGCAGGTCTTTATGGGCGACGTCGGAGCCCTGGCGCTGGGCGGGGCCCTCGGCACGATCGCCGTGGTGACGCGCCAGGAAATCGTGCTGGCGATCATGGGTGGCATCTTCGTGGTTGAAACGCTCTCGGTGATCATTCAGACGACGTATTTCCGTCTGACCCACGGCAAGCGCGTCTTTTTGATGGCCCCGATTCACCATCACTTTGAACTCAAGGGCTGGAAGGAAACCCAGGTCGTGGTGCGCTTTTGGATCATCACGTTCGTGCTGGTGCTCATCGGTCTTTCCACTCTTAAAATTCGTTAATTGCTCGGAAAAAACCGAGCGGACTCATTGATTCAGGCGCCGCGGACCGACCGCAGAAACGACTCAGGATGCGCGCGCCGCTCGTAAAGGTGTGCCGTGTCGCATATTCGTATTGAAAACGGCCGCAGGGCGTTGGTGCTGGGCTGCGGGACTTCGGGGGCTGCGGCCGCCCGCTTTCTGCATTCGCGCGGTTGGCGCACCACCATCGTCGATACGGCCGAACACCCGAGCGGACTCAAGCTCTTTGAGGGCGCCGACACGACGCCAGAATTCGTCTGCGCGCCCTTTGACGTGAACCTCGTGGGCGACAAGCTCGATTTGCTGGTCTTGAGCCCGGGCCTTTCGCCCGAGTTTTCCAAGGCTGCGCCCCTGGTGCGGGCCGCCCGCCAAGTCGGCGCCGAGGTCGTGGGCGAAATCGAACTGTTTGCCCGGGAGCTTGCGCGCCTCAAGCGCTTTCGCCATTACGAACCGATCGTCATCGGCATCACGGGCACCAACGGCAAGACCACGACGACCGTTTTGACGAGCAAGATGGCCGGCGCCGTCAACTCGACCGTTGCCGCGGGCAACATCGGCCCGAGCGCCCTTTTGGAACTCGATCGGCACCTTGAGGCCAACACCCTGCCCGAGGTCTGGGTGCTTGAGCTTTCGAGCTTTCAGCTGCAGACCACGCAAAGCCTGGCGTGTACCGCCGCGGCGTTTTTGAACCTCACCGAAGATCACGTCGACTGGCACGGCTCGATGCAGGCCTATGAAGAGGCCAAAAAGCGCATCTTTGCGCCGGCGACCAAGCGCATCCTCAACCGCGACGATGCGGCAAGCCTGCGCGCCTTCAAAGAAGGACAGTCGGTCACCTTCGGCGACTCGCCCTGTGAACAAATCGGACAGTGGGGCATTGAGGAGAGCGACGGCATCGAGTGGCTGGCGGTCAACCCGCTGCCGCGCGGCAACTTTGCCTCGGAAAAGAAGGCGGCGCTTTTTGGCGAGCCCGCCGCCAAGCAGCTGCTCATGCCCGTCGAGGCCCTCAAGATTCGCGGACGCCACAACGCCATGAATGCCTTGGCGGCCCTGGCGCTCGTGGACGCCGCGGGCCTGCCCCTGGGGCCGGCCCTGCAGGTTCTCAAGGACTACCGGGGCGAAGCGCACCGCGTGCAGCCGGTGCTGTCCGTCAACGGCATCGAATTTATCGACGACAGCAAGGGCACTAATGTCGGGGCCGTCAAGGCCGCGCTCGAGGGGCTCGGCAAGAGCGGCCGGCGCGTGAGCATCATTCTGGGCGGCGACGGCAAGGGACAGGACTTTGCGCCCCTAGCCGAGCCGCTGGCCCAATACGCCGACTTTGCCGTTCTCATCGGCCGCGACGCCGACAAAATTGAGGCGGGCATTGCCGGAAGCGGTGTTCGCTTGGCGCACGCGTGCACCGACTTTGAGGCGGCCGTGCAGCTGGCCTTCGAGCAGGCGCCCGCCGGTGGCGTGGTGTTGCTGTCGCCCGCTTGCGCGAGTTGGGACATGTTCGCCAACTACGCCGAGCGCAGCGAACGATTCGTGAAAAAGGCCCGCCAAATTCAGCAAACGATGGAAGGCAAGGCCGAGGAAGGGGGTCGATGAAGCTTTTTTTCCGCAACAGCGCCCCGCAGCCGCGCGTGTACCGAGCCTGGGCCGATGAGCCGGTGCTGCGCGGCCACAACACGAGCATGCGCGCCGACGGCTACGACTCGGCCGTGGTGCTGCTCACCCTGGCCATTTTGGCCGTCGGTGCCCTGATGGTTTACTCGGCCTCGATTTCGCTGGCCGACAGCCCGCGCTACAGCACGACGCAGTATCACTTTCTGATGCGCCATCTGGGCTCGATTGCGGTCGGGATGGGCGCGGCCTACGTGGTGTGCCGCATTCCGATGCGCGTGTGGTACAAGCTCGCGCCCTGGCTCATGGGCGCGGCCGTGGTGTTTTTGTTTTTGGTGCTGCTGCCGGGCATCGGCAAGTCGGTCAACGGTTCGCGACGCTGGATCAACCTGGGCATTCTCAACCTGCAGGTCACTGAGTTTGCCAAGTTCGCCATCCTGCTCGGCGCGGCGGCCTTTACCGTGCGCCGCCAGGACTACATGCATTCGTTCAGCAAGGGGCTCGGCCCCATGGCCCTGGTGATGTGTTTGGTGGCGGGTCTCATCAGTATGCAGCCCGACCTTGGGGCCATCATGGTGACGGTGGCGATCGCCATGGGCGTGCTCTTTCTCGGGGGCCTGAATTTCCGCATTTTCCTCGTGGTGTCCGTGGCCGTGATTGCGGTGGTGACGCTCATGATCTACGACTCGCCCTGGCGACTGCAGCGCGTGATGGCTTACCTCGATCCCTGGAGCAGCGACTATGCCCTGGACAAGGCCTATCAGCTCAGTCACTCGCTCATTGCCTTCGGGCGCGGCGAGTGGCTCGGCGTCGGGCTCGGGGCCTCGGTGGAAAAACTGCATTACCTCCCGGAAGCGCACACCGACTTCATTTTGGCTGTGCTCGGTGAAGAGCTCGGCTTTGCCGGGGTGATGGCGCTGCTGACGGCCTACTATTTTCTCGTGCGCCGCGCCTTTGCCATCGGGCGTCAGGCCATCAAGCTCGATCGGGTGTTCTCGGGGCTTGTGGCCGAAGGCGTGGGCATTTGGATCGGCATTCAGGTCATCATCAACACGGGGGTGGCCACGGGGCTGCTGCCCACCAAGGGGCTGACGCTGCCGCTGATGAGCTACGGCGGCTCCTCGATCCTCTTTACGCTGGCGGCCGTGGGGCTGCTCTTGAGGGTGGACCGGGAAAACCGCGTGCTGATGCGCGGCGGAAAAGTTTAAAAAGCAAACGGCCGCGAAAGCTCAAAGGCTCGGCGGCCGCAGACGAAAGAGACAGGAACAAGAGACAGTATGTCCGGAAAGAAACTGATGATTGCGGCGGCCGGCACCGGCGGCCATGTGATGCCCGGTTTGGCGGTGGCCCGCGAAATGCGCCGCCGCGGCTGGCAGGTCGAGTGGATCGGCACGCAGGTCGGCATGGAAGGGAGCCTCGTCGGCAAAGACGGCATCGCCTTTACCGGCCTGGACTTTCGCGGCATGCGCGGCCGCGGCCTTTTCGGGCTGATCACCGGAGCGGTCAAGCTCATGAAGTCGACGATGGCGGCCAAGAAGATCTTTGCCCGCCACAAGCCCGACGTTCTTTTTACCACGGGCGGCTACATCGCCGTGCCCGCCTGCAAGGGGGCCGAATCGGCCAAGACGCCGATCGTTCTGATGAACTGCGACGCCGACATTTTGATGAGCAGCAAGATCGTGCTCGATAAGGCCAAGCTCGTGGCCTGCGGCTTTGCGGGCAGCGCCCGCAGCTGCGCCCGTGAAAAGGGCCGCATCACAGGCAATCCGGTGCGCGCCGAAATCGAGTCGCTACCCGCGCCCGAAGAGCGCCTGGCCTCGCACACGGGCCGCATGCGCCTGCTCGTGTTCGGCGGCAGCCTCGGCGCCAAGGTGCTCAACGAAACCGTGCCCGAAGCGCTCGCGCTCTTTGACGAGGAAAAGCGTCCCATCGTGCTACATCAGACCGGCAAGGGCAATGTCGAAGCCGTCAAGGCCCGCTACGCGCAACTCGGGGTTGAAGCTGAAGTGGTCGAATTCATCGACGCGATGCACGAGGCTTACCGCGACAGCGACGTGGTGCTGTGCCGCTCGGGTGCGATGACCGTAAGCGAAATCTGCGCCGCGGGTTCCGCGAGCATTCTCGTGCCCTTCGTGGCCAAGACGACGAGCCATCAGCTCGGCAACGCCCGCTATATGGCCGGGCGCGACGCCGCCGTGCTGCTCGAGCAGTCGCAGCTCACCCGCGAGCACCTCTTCGGGGTGCTCATGAGCCTCAAGCGTGACCGCATTCTGCAGCTGGCGCAAAATGCCCGCAGTCTGGCGCGCGCCAACGCGGCCGAGGCCGTCTGCGACATGATCGAAGAGGCGGCCCGCTAAAAAGGAACGGAACAATGAAGTTTGTTGTCAAACACATCCACTTCGTGGGCATCGGCGGCACGGGCATGTGCGGCATTGCCGAAGTGCTCAAGAACCTGGGGTATGCGGTAAGCGGCTCGGACCTGAGCCGCAGCGCCGTCACAGAGCGCCTCTCCAAGCTCGGCATCACGATCTACCAGGGGCACAGCGCCGAAAACATCACGGGCGCCGACTGCCTGGTGGTCTCCTCGGCCGTGCACGACGGCAACCCGGAAGTGGAGGCGGCCCGCCGCCGCAACATTCCGGTGGTGCCCCGCGCGGTGATGCTCGCCGAACTGATGCGTCTGCGCCGCGGCATCGCTATTGCGGGCACGCACGGCAAGACGACCACGACGTCCCTGACGGCTTCGCTTCTGGCCGCGGGCGACCTGGATCCGACCTATGTGATCGGCGGGCGCCTGAATAGCTCGGGCGCCAACGCGCGTCTGGGCACGGGCGACTACATCGTGGCCGAAGCCGACGAGTCGGACGCAAGTTTCCTGAACCTGTCCCCGGTCATCGCCGCCGTCACCAACATCGACGAAGACCATATGGCCACCTACGGGCACGATTTCGTGCGCCTGAAAAAGGCCTTTGTGGACTTCATCGGCCGTCTGCCCTTCTACGGCGTGGCGGTGCTGTGCACCGACGACAAGAACGTGGCCTCGATCGTGCCGATGATCAGCCGCCGCGTGGTCTCCTACGGCCTGAACGATCAGGCCGAAGTGCGCGCCATCGACGTGCGGTGCGAGGGCACGCGGATGCGCTACACGATTTTGCGCAAGGGCCACGAGCCCCTGCCCGTGGTGCTCAACCTGCCGGGCATGCACAACGTCGTCAATTCGCTCGCGGCTGTGGCGATGGCCACGCTCGTTGGCGTCTCGGACGAGGCGATCGTGCGGGCCCTGGCCGAATTCACCGGCGTGGGCCGGCGCTTTGCGCAGTACGGCGAAATCCCCGTCGATCCCGAGCACCCCGAAAAGGGCACGTTTACGCTCATCGACGACTACGGGCACCATCCGCACGAGATGGCCGCCACGATTGCGGCCGCCCGCGGCGCCTGGCCCGAAAAGCGCCTGGTGCTGGCCTTCCAGCCGCACCGCTACACACGCACCCGCGACTGCTTCGAGGACTTCATCAAGGTGCTCTCGCAGGCCGACCGCCTGGTGCTCGCGGACGTGTATCCGGCCGGCGAAGATCCGATTCCGGGCGCCGGCGGCCGTGATCTGGCCCGCGCGCTACGCCTGAAGGGTTGCGAAAACCTGATCTTTTGTGAAACCACCGACGAAATGCCGCAGGCCGTGCGAAGCCTCGTGCGGGACGGCGACCTGGTGATCACCATGGGGGCGGGCAACGTGGCGCGTGTGCCGCAGCTGCTCTCGGGCAAAGTGATTTGAGGATAGAGAAATGACGTTTACCACCACCACCGATCCCAAATCCCTGGGCCGCATCGCCGTGCTCATGGGCGGCTTCAGCAGTGAGCGCAAGGTGTCGCTCTCGAGCGGCTCGGGCGTGCTCAAGGCCCTGCAGGAAGCCGGGTGCGATGCGCACAAGGTTGATCCGGCCCAAATCGATCTCATGAGCCTGCGCGGACAGTTTGATCGGGCCGTCATCAGTCTGCACGGGCGCTTCGGCGAAGACGGCTGCGTGCAGGGCGTGCTCGAATACCTGCAGATCCCCTACACGGGGGCGGGCGTGCGCGCCTGCGCCCTGTCGATGGACAAGGACACGACGCGGCGCGTGTGGGCGCAGTCGGGCATTCCCGTGGCCAAGGGGTTTGTGGCCACTTCGCCCGATCAGGCCGAGGAGATCCTCGCCGCTCTGGGCAGCGACGTCGTCGTCAAGCCCTCGGGCGAGGGCTCGTCCGTGGGCGTCTTCAAACTGCAAAACGCCGACGCGGCCACGCTGCGCGGCGCCCTGACCGAGGCCCTGGCCTTTGACAAAAAGGTGCTCGTCGAAGAGCGCTGGTTCGGGCGGGAACTGACGGTTGCGGTTCTGGGCGGCAAGGCGCTTCCGATCATAGAAATCAAGGCCCCAAAGGGCAACTACGACTACCAGAACAAGTACTTCGGCGATGCGGTCAAGTACGACTGCCCGGCCGACCTGACGGACGACGTGGCCGCGCGGGTGCGCGAGGCCTGCGAGAGGGCCTTTGCGGCCATCGACGCGCGCGGCTGGGGCCGCATCGACGTGATGCTGCGCGACGACGGCAGCTTCATTTTGCTCGAATTTAACGCGAGCCCGGGCATGACCCCGCACAGCCTCGTGCCGATGGCCGCCCGTGCCGTGGGGATGGACTACCGGCAGCTTTGCGTGTGGCTGGCCGAGCACGCCGCGCTTGACGGCGCCGCCCATCGCTAAGGGAGGGTGCGCGTGAAGCTTTCCCGACTTCTGGGCAAAACGCTCGGTGTGCTCGTAACGGCGGCCGCCGTCTCGTCGCTGGCGTGGTATCTGCTCACCGCCGACGCGCTCGAGATCAAGACGATCGAAGTGCGCGGGCCCGTGGAAGCCGCGGGCCTGCAGGAAGTCACGCGCACGGTTGAAGAGAGCCTGACGGGCAATATTCTCACGGCCGACATCGGCGCCGTGAAAAAGGCCGTCGAAGGCATTACCTGGATCAAGTCGGCCTACGTCTCGCGCCTGTGGCCCGACTCGCTTTACATCGAAGTCGAGCGCCACAAGTCGGTGGCCATTTGGGAAGACGGGCGGCTCGTGAGTGAAGCGGGCGTTTTGTACGTGAGCAACGACGAGCCCATCGAGCGTCTCATGCAGCTGCCCGCTTTTTCGGGCGATCCGCAATACGCGCCCGAGGCCGTCTCCTATCTGCCGCGCTTTAACGAAGTGGCCGGCAAAATCGGCGCCCGCGTCAAGGCCGTCAAGGCCACCTTCCGCGGCAGCTGGTCCGTGGTGCTCGAGTCCCCGCAGTTTTTGTCGATGGAAATCGAGCTCGGGCGGGCCCTGACGACGGGCGGCCCGGTCAATCACCTGCAGCAGGTCGTCGACAACATGAACCGCGTGGCCGACATGCTCAAGGCCTATCCCGAAAAGATCGACGCCCGCTACAAAAACGCCTTTGCCGTGCAGTTGCCGCCTTCGTATCGGCAAAGCGCCGTCTCGCCGGCCAAGAGCTCCCCCTAATCCTTTCGTTCCCGTTGTTTGTCCATGGAAACCGTACAGCAAAGTTCAACCATCGCCGCGCTTGATATCGGCAGCGAGAAAATCTCGGTGGCCGTCGCCGAAGTCTCCGAAAGCGGGGCGCTTACGCTGCTTGGCTTTGGCAAAGTGCCCTCGATGGGCATTCAGCACGGCAGCGTGCAGGACGTGGAACTCGCCGTCGAGTCGATCCGCGCGGCCGTGGGCGAGGCCGAACAAAATTCGCGCCGCAAGGTGACGACGGTCTCCGTGGCCCTGACGGGCAAGCACCTGCACAGCCTCAACAAGGTCGGTCAGGTGGTGCTGCCCGACGCCGAGGTCGACGCCTCGGCCGTCAAGCGCGTCACGCGCCTGGCCATGGCCTTTGACCCGAAAACCGACGGCAAGAGTGAGGACGACCGGCTCGTCTCGCACGTGGTCAAGGGCTATACGCTCGACAAGGACGACGACGTGATGATCGACGATCCGATCGGCATGTCGGGCAGTGTTCTCAAGGCGCATGTGCACCTGGCCATCGGCTCGGACAGCGTCGTGCAAAACCTCGTCAAGTGCATCCGACGCGCGGGCTTGGACATCGAAGGACTCGTGCTGCAGCCCTGGGCGAGCGCCGCGGGCGTTCTGACGCCCACCGACAAGGAACTCGGCGTGGTGGTTCTGGACATCGGCGCGGGCACGACCGACATCTGCTGCTGGGAAAAGGGGCAGGTGGAATTTACGGCTGTGGCGGCCATGGGCGGCAACACGATTCAGCGCGACATCGCGGCCGTTTTGGGTTGCAACATGAACGACGCCGACGAAATCAAACTCACCTACGGCCACTGGCCGCTGCGCCCCGAGGACACCTACGAGGTGGTGCGCTACGTGCGCGAATCCAACGGCGAGGCGGACACAAGTTCTTGCGAAAAAATCGTTCTGACCGTACAGTCACGCCTCACGGAAATGTTTAAAGTTATCGCCCGCAGTTATCTGGGACCGGACGGCTGGAACCTGAGAGCCTCGGCGGGCATCGTCCTGACGGGCGGCGTGGCGCGCATGTCGGGCATCGCCGATCTGGCGCAAACCGTGCTGGGTCTGCCCGTGCGCATCGGTATGCCGCTGCTGCAAAGCGACGCGAGCATCGGGCTTGTGAGTCCCGAAGACGCCACGGTGGTGGGGGTGCTCCTCGAAACCGTGCGCCGTCGAAAGCTCGCCGGCGCCGAAACACTCTCGCAGGGAACCTTCTCCGGACTGCTCGCGCAACTCAAGCGCATCGTGTTCGGGGACTTTTCCGGTTAGAACTTGAACGACATTAGGACAATAAGAAAATGAAGAAGATTCTGATCATCGACGGCGGCGTGGACTTTCACGGCCGCGGCGGCACGCTCAACCACACCTACGCCGATCTGGCACAAAAGATTCTCACGGGCATGGGCCACGAAGTGACCGTCACCCGCGTGCAGGGCGAATGGGTCCCGGCCGAAGAGGCCGAAAAGGTCAAGGCCGCCGACATCGTGATGCTCAACTTTGCGGCCTGGTGGATGGGCACGCCCTGGCCCGTCAAGCGATACATCGACGAGGTGTTCTGCGCGGGTCTGTCCGCGGGCGGCGACGGCCGCACCCGCACCGAGCCGGCCCTCAACTACGGCAGGGGCGGCATCCTCAAGGGCAAGCGCTACATGCTGTCGATCACCTGGAACGCGCCTCTGAACGCCTTCGTCGATCCGAAGGAATTCTTCGCGGGCTCCGGCATCGACGCCGTACTGCTGCCCGTGCACAAGGCCTTTGAGTTCATCGGCATGTCGCGCCTGGGCAAGACCTTCATGGCCAACGACGTCGTCAAGAACCCGACGCCCGAAGCCGACTTCAAGCGTTTTGAAGAAACGCTCAAGGAAAACTTCGCCGGGCTCTAATCGGCCGCGGGCGGTTCCCCGGTCTTGAGGGCCGGGGCCGCTCAGACCGACGCATGATTTTCGAGGTGCTGCAGAAAGCTTCTTTCTGCAGCCTTTGTGTTTTTTTAAGCCTATGTCCACCCCTTTGCTGCACAAAACCGGCTTTAAGGCCTGGCTGCCGATCATTGCCTTGGCTTTTGCCGCATTCGTTTTCAACACCAGCGAATTTCTGCCCGTGGGGCTACTGCCCGACATCGCCGAGAGCCTGCATGAGACCGTGCCCTTTACGGGGCTGATCCTGACCGGCTACGCCTTCGTGGTGGCGATCATGTCGCTGCCCCTGACGATCGTTACGGCCAAATTCGAGCGGCGCAAGTTGCTGCTGGTGCTGCTTTTCGTTTTTTCGATCTGCCACTTCGTCGTGCCCTGGGTCGAGACGTTCGAGACGCTGTTTGCGGCCCGTGTGGGTGTGGCGCTCACGCACTCGATCTTCTGGTCGATCATGACGCCGCTGGCCGCCCGCGTGGCTCCGCACGGCAAGCGCGCCGTGGGCCTGGCGGCCGTGATGGGCGGCACGATCGTGGCCACGGTGCTGGGCGTGCCCATCGGCACGAATCTGGGGCATTTCTTCGGCTGGTACATGTCGTTTTTCATCATCGGCATCGGCTCGGCGCTCGTTTTTGTGGTGATTGTCTTCGTGCTGCCGTTGTGCGAGGCCACGCATGCGGGGTCCCTGAAGAGTCTGCCCGTGATTTTGAAGCGCCCGGGTTTGCAGCAGCTTTATTTCCTCACCGTGGTGACGGTGCTCGGTCAGTTCACGGCCTACTCGTACCTCAATCCGATTCTTGCCACGGCGGGGGGCTTGGATGAATCCATGATCGTGACGATGCTCTTGGTGTTTGGCATCGCCGGCATCATCGGCACGCTGGCGGCCTCGAAGACGGTGGATCGACACTGTGAGGGTACGCTGCTCACCTCCATGCTCATCGTGTGCGCGTCGCTGGCCTTCCTGACGGTGAGCGCGCCGATGACGGCGAGTCTGACGGTGCTCGTGATTTGCTGGGGGGCGGCGATGACGGCGCTGTGTCTGGCGTTCCAGACGGTGCTGCTGAGCGTGGCGCCCGATGCGGCCGACGTGGCCGCTTCGCTTTACTCGGGGATCTTCAATGTGGGCATCGGCGGGGGCGCCTTCATCGGCAGCCGCGTCTCGCAGGCCGCGGGCTTTATGCCGGTGGCCTACGTCGGCGCCGCGATCGTCGGCGTCTCGATTCTGAGCCTGATCCTGGTACGCCTTAAGTCCGGCCGCTGGCTGCTGGGCCTGACCAAGGCCTCGACCGCCAGCCACGAGACGGGCGTGCCGGTGCACGAGACCAAGTAGCGCACCGGCGTTGTTTGACTCCGGGAAGAGGGGCAGTCGTCTGCGGGCGGCCGCCCTTTTTTCCAACGTACCGAAAAGGGTTGCCGCAGGGGCGGAAGCGACAGTGCTGCGGTTTTGCCCAAGAGCTTGTAAAGAATGCGCCGTGGGTTGAGAGGGATGGGTAATCTGGTGAAAATACCTAAATTTACATTTTGAAAAGTAATTAAGGTAATAGGATACGGCGCGCCTTTTAAGGGCGGCCAGAGTTTTGCTTTATCTTGCGGAGTCATTTCTCGTGACCTCAGTTCGTCCCATTTTCCATTTCACCATCGCCTTTGACTTGGGCGGGTTACGCCCAGTGGGATTTGCTCAGAGTTGACATGAATTCTGTCTCCTCTTTTTGGCCGTATCCAGCTGTAGTAGTGCACCGCGGCGGGGGCTACCTGGCTCCCGAAAATACGCTGGACGCTTTTGTCGAAGGCAAGCGTCACGGCGGCACAGCCGTGGAGTTTGACATTCAGACGACCGCCGACGGGCGTTTGGTGCTCTCGCACGACGAGCGGCTCGGCCGCGTAATTCAGGGGCAGGGCCGGGTGTGTGAAATGGCTTCCGACGCCCTCCGGCGTCTGCGCGTCGTCAACCCTCATGAGCCCGGACAGAGCGCGCCCGTGTGCTTTTTCGACGAAGCCGTCGATTTGTGCAATACGCTCGGTCTGATGATGAACGTCGAGCTCAAGCCCGCGGTCGGCTGCGAAACGGAGCTCGCGCAGATCGCCTCCCGCGCGTTTGAAACGCTGGACATCCGCGTGCCGGTACTGGTCTCAAGCTTTAATGCCGTGTGCCTGGAGCGCTTTCGCTTTCTGCAACCCAAACAGGCCTGCGGTTATCTTTTTGAAGCCGTCAACGACGACTGGATGAGCCTTGCCCGGGAACTCGACCTGCAGACCGTGCATCCGGCCGTCAACTTGGCTAGCTGCGAGATGGCGCAAAAGGCGCACGAGCGGGGGCTCGGCGTGATGGTCTGGACAGTTGACGACCCGCAGGAGGCACGAGAGGCCATACAAAACGGGGCGGATGCTGTGTGCACGAACCGCCCCGAAACCATTTCTCAGATTTTTTAGTGTTGCTTCTCGATGAGCACCGGACCCGCGGGCCCGAGCAGGTAGCGCGTATCCGAGCGCGGACGGAAGGACTTGATGCGCACGAAGCCCGGCGCTGTTTGAGCGGTGGGGGCTGGGTCTTTGGCCGAGACGTGCGAGAGCACGAAGCGGCAGGTGGCCGTGTCCGAGACCGTCACGGTGATGGTCGAATGCCATTCGATCGCGGCACGCTCACCCAGAGAGAGCGAGGGCGCCTTGACGCAGTCGACGCCCGGCACGAATTTCATCGTGCGCAGCTCGCCCGCCATTTCGTGGGCGATGTTGGCGTAAGTGCGGTTGCTGTCGATCACCGGGCCGAAGAGGCAGACTACGCTGATCCACAGCACGGTGATGCCCGAGGCACTCAGCCAGGGGCCGGTCCAGAAGCGGATTGGACGGCGCATCATGCGGCGCACGCACAGGTACAGCCAGAGGGCAAGCAGCACGGCGGCCGTGATCACGGCAGCCCAGTGCGCGTGCGAGACGGACTCGTCGGCCGTCAGGCGCAGGATCGACCAGTGCATCTTGGGCGGCACCCCGAAGGTCCAGGCGGCAAAGTAGGCCCAGATGCCTGCCAGAGCCATCGTGAAGATAGCCACGGAAAAGAGCTCGAGCATGCTCTTGGTGCTGCGGTCGCAGGCCATCAGGCCGAAGGCGGCCAGCACGCACATGGGCGCAATCATCACCGACAACAGCGTTTCGGCCGCCACGTCCGAGGACAGCACAAAGCCCACGAGCCAAGCGCAGCAAAAGCTCACCGGCAGGGCGATGTGCGTGAGCGTCAGGCTGCGGCGCCACACCCACAGGGCGCGGAAGGCGAAGGGCCAGACCGGGCATAGATACCAGATGAAGTGCTTGACGAACCACAGGATCTCCTGCGGGTCGAAAAAGCCCACAATCTGAATCTGACGCTGCGCCCAAAGATTGAAGTAGTCGCCCGCCACGACGCCCGCGAGCAGATAGGCCGACAGCGGCCACAGGCTGAAGGTGGCAAAGGCCGCGCCCACCGTCGTGAGAATCTTGCGGCCCGTATCGCCGATGCCGCGCACGAGAATGTGCGACATCAGACAGGCGGCCAGCACCGTGGCGCCCATCAAAAGACTCGAGCAAAGAATCGTCGCGCCGCAGGCAAAGCCGGCCAGGGCCGAGCCCCAGTAGGGGCGCGTCAGGGCCCAGCAGCAGCCGAAGAACGCCGCGCAGGCAAACGCCAGCTCGGCCATTTCAAAGACGGCCTCATGCTGCTTGACGACGATGCCGAAAAGCGAAATGAAAAACAGGGTGGCCGTGTCGGCGATCAGGCGGCCGAAGTCACGGTACTGCGCCTGACGCCCGAAAGCCTGCTCGATGGGCTGGGCTTCGCGGCGGCGCGCCAGAAACCATGTGCCGTACCAGATGCACGAGGTGCTGATGGCAAACCAGAGAATGGAGGAGAGGCGCATCGCCCGGATTTCACCGAGGATGCCGCCGAAAAGCGCCGCGAAGATGCCGCCCACCCAGCCGGGCAGGGGGCCTTGTTCGACGATCACTTCGCCCGAGGCAAAGGGAAAGAGCCAGCCCGAAGGATCGGAAAAGTCCACCGAGAGCACTTCGGCCAGCAGGCGGCTCTCGGAGCCCGACCACAGGTCACGGCCGAAGAGTCCCGAAAGAATGAAGACCGACAAAAGAGCAAGCAGAAGATAGCGCGGCATTTTGTGCGCGGCTTCCTGCGTGACATTCAGTGGCGATGGCTTAAGGTCGAGCATTCTCAAAGGACGAGCGGATGTAAATTGAATCATTTTACCCAGCGGCGGCTTCTTAGAGCGTTGACGGGTGCCGCAGGCACCAAAAAGCCCCGAACAATCGGGGCTTTTCGGTTCGAAGTCTGAGCGCCGGAACGTTTGATGTCTTCGAAACGTCCGGGCGCCTCCGAGCAATTACTTCGCGCTCTTGGTGACGTGAGCGTACTTGGCGCGGAACTTTTCCACACGGCCGGCTTCGACGATGCGGGTCTGGGCGCCGGTGTAGAAGGGGTGGCTTTCCGAGCTCGTATCAAGCTTGAAGAGCGGGTAGGTCACGCCGTCGATTTCAACGGTTTCCTTCGTCTGCACGGCGGAGGAAATGATGAACGTCTTGTTGATCGACAGGTCAACGAAGGCGACGGGACGATACTCGGGGTGAATATTGGGTTTCATTTAAAAAGATTCCGAAAAAATTTTGTCGGCCGCCCGACGGGCCTTGCGCGGTCGCCCCTATTCGTTCAGGGGTCTTACACCGGGCATGCACGCCACGTACCAAACGGAAAGACGGCGATTATCCTTGATTTTTTCAGGAAAATCAAGTCGGTGAATCAGGGTTGACCGCCATGTGAGTCTGTCGGCGGCGGGCAAAACAAAGGGCGCTTTGCGAAAAAGCGCCCTTGGGGGCCGGCGCCGTGCCGGCCGAGCCGATGAGGCCGGCTTAGCGGCCGCCCTTCATCATGTCGAAGAATTCCGCGTTGCTCTTGGTGTTGCGGATCTTCTCGAGCAGGAACTCCATCGCTTCGATTTCGTCCATATCAAAGAGCAGCTTGCGCAGGATCCAAATCTTTTGCAGGTTGTCCGGTGCGATGAGCAGATCTTCGCGGCGCGTGCCCGAGCGGTTGATGTTGATGGCCGGGTAGACGCGCTTTTCGGCCAGGCGCCGTTCGAGCACGATTTCCGAGTTGCCCGTGCCCTTGAATTCTTCAAAGATCACGTCGTCCATGCGGCTGCCCGTATCCACGAGGGCCGTGCCCAGGATCGTCAGGGACCCGCCCTCTTCAACGTTGCGGGCCGCACCGAAGAAGCGCTTGGGGCGCTGCAGGGCATTGGCGTCCACGCCGCCCGTGAGCACCTTGCCCGAACTCGGCACCACCGTGTTGTAGGCGCGGGCCAGACGCGTGATCGAGTCCAGAAGAATGACAACGTCCTTTTTGCTTTCGACGAGGCGCTTGGCCTTTTCGATCACCATTTCGGCAACCTGAACGTGGCGGGTGGCCGGTTCGTCGAAGGTACTGGCGATGACTTCGCCCTTGACAGAGCGCTGCATTTCCGTCACTTCTTCGGGACGCTCGTCAATGAGAAGCACCATGAGCACGCAGTCGGGGTGATTGGCCGTGATCGCGTGGGCGATCGACTGCATCAGAACGGTCTTACCGGTCTTGGGACTGGCCACGATCAGGCCACGCTGCCCCTTGCCGATGGGGGCGATGATGTCGATGAGGCGCCCCGTGACGTTTTCTTCGCCGCGCATATTGCGCTCGAGGCGCAGTGGTTCGGTCGGGAAAAGCGGCGTGAGGTTTTCAAAGAGCATGCGGTGCTTGAGCGCCTCGGGCGGCTGACCGTTGACGGTGTCGACCTTGACGAGCGCAAAGTAGCGTTCGTTGTCCTTCGGTGTGCGCACTTCACCTTCGATCGAGTCGCCCGTGTGCAGGTTGAAGCGGCGGATCTGCGAGGGCGAGATGTAGATGTCGTCCGTGCTGGCCAGATAGCTCGTGTCCGGGCTGCGCAGGAAGCCGAAACCGTCGGGCAGCACTTCGAGCGTGCCGTCGCCGAAAATCTGTTCGCCCTGCTTGGCGCGCTTTTTGAGAATCGCGAACATGAGTTCCTGCTTGCGCATGCGCTGCGCATTGTCGATCTCAAGTTCGGTGGCCATTTCGAGCAGCTGGCTGATGTGAAGTGTTTTGAGCTCAGAAAGATGCATTTTGAAGTGAGGGTGCGGGCTCAAAGCGGTGCGGCGCGTGCGGCAAGCGCGCGGCATCAGGCCTGCGGTTGTGCCGGGATGGGCAGGTTAGGGGATTGAACAAAAAAGAACGGAAATTGTGCCGGAATCCGGCTTTTGAGCCCGAGCAGAGAGGGCGCTGGGCTTGAAGAGGTGACGGCGGGGCGGCAAGAAAGCCGCCCACGATCGGTCGAGATTGTACAGGATTTCGATTAGAGATACTGCTCGACGAAGGACATCAGTTCGCTCTTGCCCATGGCGCCGGTGTGCTGGCCCACGAGAGCGCCGTTCTTGTAGACGAGAATGGTCGGGATGCCGCGGATGTTGTTTTCGCTGGCGACCTGGGAGTTTTCGTCCACGTTGTACTTGGCGATGACGGCACGGCCGTTGTATTCCTGCGCGGCCGCTTCAAGCGACGGGGCGAGCATGCGGCAGGGGCCGCACCAGGGGGCCCAGAAGTCGACGAAAACGGGCTTGTCGGCAGCGCCGTTGACGGTTTCCTGGAAGTTGGCGTCGGTCGCGGTGAGAATGAATTCGCTCATGTTGGTTTCCTGAGTTGGAGTTAAAAAGCGCTAAAGGCACTGTGGCCCGGACTGCGGACGACTTTTCTCTCGCACGACGGGGTGTGGGGGATTCGGTCGGTGAAACCGAAGTGAAAAGCGCTGCGGCTCGGGACGGGACAATAAAGAACGTTTCGGGGTGCGCACCGCAACCGAGGTTTCGGTCCGATGCCGCGCCAACGGCCTGCTCCGAAAAAGACTTTCCCGCGCGGGGCCGTTTTTGACTTTGAGCAATATATCAAAAATCGTTTTCGATAAAAGAGTCATTGTTTTAAGCAATTTGCGGGCAAAGAAAAAATCTATCGCCGGCTTTTCGACTCCCGTTTTTGCCTATGCCCGGACTTGAGTGCAACACCCTGAAGCGAGGGCGAAAACGCCTCTTTTAAGGGCCGGGGAGCCGTTTTTGGGCGGAGCCATTTCGGGCAGGCCTGCGGCACGATTAAAATGTGAGAAATTTTTGCGCGGCCGTGCACGCCCTTCGGGCGGGGCCGCAAACGATTTCAGCCGAACAAAAACACGGGGAGTACTCACATGGCTCTGAGGCATTTTCTGAAGCTTGCCGACTTCACCAAGGACGAACTCAACACGATGCTGCGCCGCGCTGCTCAAATCAAGGCGCTTCAGAAGGCGGGCACGCCTTATGCGCCCTTCGGCGGCAAGGTGCTGCTGATGATTTTCGAAAAGGCGAGCACCCGCACGCGCGTCTCCTTTGAGTCGGGTTTCTATCAGCTCGGCGGCAACGTCATTCACCTCTCGAGCCAGGGCTCGCAGCTCGGCCGCTCCGAGTCGATCGAAGACACGGCCCGCGTCGTGAGCCGCATGTGCGACCTCGTGATGATCCGCACCTTTGGTCAGGACCGCCTGCAGGCCTTTGCCGACAACAGCCGCGTGCCCGTGATCAACGGCCTGACGGACGAATATCACCCCGTGCAGATCATGACGGACATTCTCACGTTCATGGAGCACAAGGGCTCGATCGAAGGCCGTACGGTCTGCTGGGTGGGCGACGCCAACAACATGAGCTACTCGTGGCTTGAAGCGGCCAAGATTCTGGGTTTCCACATGAATCTGGCCATCCCCGAGGGCTATCCGCTCGACCTCTCGCTTATCCCCGAGGGCAACGACTACTACACGATCTACCGCGATCCGGTTGAGGCCGCCAAGGGGGTCGATCTGGTGACCACCGACGTGTGGACCTCGATGGGCTTTGAAGCCGAAAACGAAAAGCGCCGCAAGGACTTTGCCGCCTACCAGGTCAACGAGGCGGTGATGGCCGCGGCCAATCCGGGCGCCCTTTTCATGCACTGCCTGCCCGCGCACCGCGGTGAGGAAGTGACGGCCGGCGTGATCGACGGCCCGCAGTCCGTCGTCTGGGACGAAGCCGAAAACCGCCTGCATGCTCAAAAGGGCATCATGGAGTTCTGCCTTCTCAATTCAAAGGCCTGAGATTGAAGACGTTCGGTTCCAAAAAGCGACCCGCGCCGACGGCGGCTCGGCCATCGGCTCTCAAAGCCGGTGCCAAAGCCTCCCCGAAGGCCGCCGATAAGGGCGGCGAGGCCAGCGACGGCCTCGTGCGCCTTTCCAAGCGCATGAGCGAGCTCGGGCTGGCAAGCCGCCGCGAGGCCGACGCCTACATCGAAAAGGGCTGGGTGCTTGTCGACGGGCGGGTTGCCGAGCTCGGGCAGAAAGTCGGGCCGCAGGCGCGCATCGAACTGCGCGCGCAGGCCGAACGCGCCCAAAGCCGCCGCGTGACGGTGCTTTTGAATAAGCCCGTCGGGTACGTGAGCGGTCAGGCCGAAGACGGCTACAAGCCCGCCAAAACGCTCATCACGCCGCAAAACCGCTGGGAGGCGGACGACTCGGGCGTGCGCTGGAGCCCCGAACATCTCAAAAGTCTGGTGCCCGCCGGGCGCCTTGACATCGACTCGGTCGGGCTGCTCGTTCTGACGCAGGACGGGCGCGTGGCCAAGACGATCATCAATGAAGACAGCACGATCGATAAGGAATACATCGTGCGCGTGGCCGATGCCGTCAGCGACGGCGCGCCGGTGTTCGCGCCCAAGACGATCGCGCTGCTCTGTCATGGGCTGAGTCTGGACGACAAGCCTCTGCTACCCGCCCTTGTGGAGCCTTTAAACGACGATGAGCTGCGTTTCGTGCTCAAAGAGGGCAAAAAGCGGCAGATTCGACGCATGTGCGCCGCCGTGGGCTTTAAGGTCCTGCGCCTAAAGCGCGTGCGCGTCGGCCGCGTGCGCCTCGGGGCCCTTCCTGCGGGCAAATGGCGCTACCTCAAGGACAACGAGCGCTTTTAACTCTTTTTCGGGCCCGCACGGGCCAAGACGCCTTCATGTACGCGCCTCATTTTGATCCCATCGCTTTTTCGATCGGCCCGCTGGCCGTGCACTGGTACGGATTGATGTACCTTTTCGGCTTTGCCGCCTTTTGGCTCTTGGGGCGACAACGCGCCCGACAGGCTTGGCGAGGCATGAGCGCGCAAGGCGTCGAGGATCTTCTTTTCTACGGGGTGATCGGCGTCATTTTGGGCGGGCGCCTGGGCTTTTGCCTGCTGTATCAGCCCGAGTGGTATCTGACGCATCTCTTGGACATCTTCAAGGTCTGGCAGGGAGGCATGAGCGCGCACGGCGGCATCGTGGGCTCGATTCTGGCCATCGCCTACTATGCCCGTCGCCAAAAAACGTCGTTTCTGACCGTGGCCGATTTTGTTGCGCCCCTGGTGCCGCTCGGCCTGATGTTCGGGCGCTTGGGCAACTTCATCAACGGCGAGCTCTGGGGCCGGGCGGCCGATCCCACATTGCCCTGGGCGATGATTTTTGAAAATTCGGGCACCCTCGTGCCCCGCCATCCCTCGCAGCTTTACGAAGCCTTCCTCGAAGGGGCGCTGCTCTTTACCGTGCTGTGGCTTTTTTCGCGCAAACCGCGCCCGGCGGGCGCCGTGGGCGCGCTCTTTTGCCTGGGCTACGGGCTGGTGCGCTTCGTAGTGGAATATTTCCGAGAGCCGGACAGCTACCTGGGGCTGGGCTTGTTCGGTCTGTCGCGCGGACAGTGGCTGAGCCTGCCCGTGATGGCCCTGGGTCTGGTGGTCTTGCTCTGGGCGCTGCGCCGCGGCAAGAGCCGCTGAGCGCCTGCGCGTCTCAGAGGAACTGCAGGTCGCCCGAGGCCGCGCCCACCAAAGAGGCAAACACCAGGGCGGCCGTTTCCGTGCGCAGCACACGCGGCCCGATGAGGGCGCACTGCCACCCCTTTTGACGGGCCGCTTCGATTTCGGTCTCGTCAAAGCCGCCTTCCGGGCCCACGGCAAAGGTGCAGGCCGTCAGGCCCGTGAGCTTGGGCGATTGCCGCGCGCCCGGCGCCAGGATAAAGCGCGCCTGATCGGGCAGCTCGAGCGCCTCGGCGAGCGTCATGAAGGACACCGTGGGCACCACGGCGCGGCCGCACTGCTCGGCCGCTCCCGCGGCGATGTCGGTGCATTTGGACAGGCGCTTGGTCACACGATCGCCGCTCAGTTTGGTGACCGAGCGGGCCGCGGGCACGAGCACGATTTCCGAAATGCCTGTTTCCACCGCCTTTTCAATGATCCAGTCGGTCTTTTCGGGGCTGACGAGCGCCTGCACGAGGCGCATGCGCACCGGGCTTTCCGTGTGCACTTGAGTAATCTCGCGCACCGTGACGAAGGCGTCCTTGCCTTCAAAGGCGATGGGGCCGCTCGCCTCCAACCCCCGGCCGTCAAAGAGCACGGCCGTTTCGCCCGCCTTCATGCGCAGCACGCGGCCGGCGTGATGGCGCGCCTTTTCGGGCAGAACACAGTTTTCATGGAGAACGAAACGGGCGTCGGGGCAGTAAAAACGGGGCATGTCGCGTGGCAGACGAAAAAAGTTGAAGGGATCCTTCGCGCTCATTTTGACATCCTCCCCTGATTGAAATCAGGGGATTCCTGCGGAGTTGCCTAGGCAACGCTCAGGCGGGTTCTCGCTGTTGGCTCCGCAACTTCGTGC
>ERZ1026848.131-NODE-131-length-40011-cov-21.663355_pt1 | contig 40011 bp, 50 predicted proteins | sample MGYA00380154_ERZ1026848 | MGnify/ENA primary metagenome ERZ1026848 (study PRJEB33269, sample SAMEA4719790) | human gut metagenome | biome: human-associated habitat; feature: organic feature; material: feces | place: Cameroon | collected 2013-10 ...
TGTTGGCCTCCCGGTATCGGCGCTGGTACTCCGCCAAGGCCTCCTTGTTGGCCTCGTAGTATCGGCGCTGGTACTCCGCCACGGCCTCCTTGTTGGCCTCCCGGTATCGGCGCTGGTACTCCGCCAAGGCCTCCTTGTTGGCCTCCCGGTATCGGCGCTGGTACTCCGACACGGCCTGTCCGCGCTTGTCCATCGCCAGATACCGCGCTTCCCGATCCCGCGCCGAGGAGGCAGTCGCTTCCTCGTTCGTCAAGAAAAACTCCGCTTCGATCTCCGCGTCCGCCGCCGCCATGGCGGCCAGCTCCTCCGGCGTAAAGCTCATATGCTGCCCTCCCCGAGAAAGGTCCGTTCCGCAGAAAATCCCTCGGAAAGGCACTGAATCTGCCGGCGGATCTCTGCAGGCAGAGACATGATCTCGCGTTCCGTCTCCATTCTCGCCCGATAGGACCGCTGGAAATTAGATGCGACAACGCTGTTCACCACATTCTCGTCCATGGCAGCCCAGGTTCGGAGCTGGCTTGGCCCTCCGACGATTTTCTGAATCTCCGGGGGCAGCTTGGCAAACTCTGCTTCGGCCCCGTAAAATCCGTTGGCCGCCGCCTTGCGGACAAGGTTCCAGGCCTCCAGCTCAGTCAGCGTCTGCGGGGATGTGAGCTTGAGCATAGTGTTTTTGATCGCCCCGATGTGAGGCGGAAAACCCTGTGCGTCGGCAGCGATATGCGCCTTGACGGCCATCGCCACCAGATCTACTGGGTCATCCGCAAACAGCGCGGTCCAGAGATCTACCACCGCGTTCGCGTCCTCGCGGCTCATAGTGCGGTAAAAGGACGGATAGGCCGCCTTAAGGATCGCCAGCACCGTGAGCGCTTCATCATGTGTCATGCTACTGTCTCCTTTCGTTCAGCATTTCAAGGAAAATGTTTCCGGTTTTGGCTTTTGCGGGCTGGCCCTTGCTTCCCCACCCGTCCCTGTGACACCGGCGGACCACCAGGTTCCAGTCCTTCCAGCCCGGCTTGTTGTTGGTGCTCTGGGCGATCTCGTCCACATAGGCGATGCACCGTTCCGCTTCCGCCTGGCCGTAGTCCCGGACCAGCCGGTCGTGTTCTTCCTGGCTGAGCTTTACTCTTCCATGTTCTCCGTAAGACTTCCTATGTACACTCTTCGTCTCCTTCCCAGAGCTTTCTTCTACCCAGGAAGAAATGCGTGCATTCTGAGGGGGGTTATCTTTCTGGGAAGCAGGGGGATTATAGGGGGATAGAGATAAGGGGGTTGTAGGGGGAGAAGAGGAAGGGACCATCAAGGGGGATGAAACCTTCTTTCTCGGGGGGATCTCTTGAGAAACTTCATTCTCGCCCTTGTCCGCCCCGTTTACCTGGGGAAGGCTGTCCAGAGGATCCTGGTATTCTTTCCCTTTTCTAGTTGCCAAAATTAACCTTTTTTTGTCCTGGTGAACGCTGGGAATATATGTATCTTTTCGGATGCGATTATTTACAAACCAGTGGCGGATTGCCAGCACCCCGTCATCGAACGAAATGATGTATTTTTTCTGCAAAAGCTCGGATAATTCCGCCTTTGTGGCGGAAATACTCCGCATGATGGGCTTCGGGCTCCCGACGAACCCGTCATCGTCTGCGTGCATTCCGAGGGTGTAGTACAGGAGCTGCGCTCCGCCAGACATTTCCAAAAACTCGTTTGAACAAACGATCCGTTCCGCGAACGATGCTTTGCCTCTCATGCCACTCTCCTCCATCTGTTTGCGTCACATTTTTGTGACGCTGGCGTGACGCGCCCGTCACATTTTTGTGACGGTGATGTGACGCGAGCGTGACGCTCGATGATCTCCACCGTCGCCCAGCCCACCAGGCACACCGCCCAGAAGACCAGCACCTGATAGAGATGTTCCAGGATCATCATCTCAGGGTTCATGATCTTCCTTCTTTTTCACCGTCCTGCTGGGCCAGACCAGCGCCAGCGCTCCCGCCACGCCAATGGCCAGCAGACAGTGCGCCGCGCATTCCATCAGGCTCATTTCAATCATCTGCCGCCTCCTCCTTTCTCTTCTTTGTCACCGTCCCGATCGCGACGCCCTCCATGATCTCCGGCCCGAAGATCTGATCCTTGAGCGCCTCCAACGCCCGCGGAAAGGTGTCCGCAAAGGTCTCCGCCGCCTCCGGGGTATACTGGCGGATCGAGTTGTAGATGCTGTTGATCAGCGTCACCAGATCCATCTCCAGATCCGGAAGCGCTCCCGCGATCCGGATATACCTGTCCTTCGTGTTTTCCCCGATCCTGCATTCGATCATTGTGCCGCGCCTCCTCTTTCTGCTTCCTTCTGCCTGCTGCGGTGCAGGGCCTCCGCTGCCTTCAGCCCCTCCGCATAGGATTTTGCCATGCTCGCCGTCTCCGGCGACAGCTGACCCAGAACCTTCAGAAAATCCCGGGCCTGCTTCTTTTCTTTCTCGCTCATGCTGTGCCTCCTTGTTTTACATCCACTTTACAACCCATTTTTCCTGTTTGTTTTGTGTTGTGAACCCATTCTATCACGCTTATATAGGGTTGTCAATCCCTTTTATGGGATATTTTTGAAATGCAGTGGGTTGACAACCCATGCAGGGCATGTTAAAATTGCCTTGTAGGAGGTGATTCTGAATGGATACCATAAATGATCGATTTCTTGAGGTTCGCAAAGCAGAAAGTTTATCTCAAGAAGACTTCGCGCGGAAGATAAACCGGACAAGAAGTGAAATCAAGAACATTGAATACAAAAAGACATCCCCCAAAGAGGAGGTCATCCAAAGCATCTGCCGCGTTTACGGCGTGGACGAGGTCTGGCTTCGCACCGGCGTGGGCGAGATGTTCAGCCCCCGCACCCGGGAGGACGAGATCACGGCCTTTTTTGCCGACCTCCTCAGCCCCGATGCCACGGACTTCCAGCGGGATTTTGTGGCCATCCTGGCGACGCTCTCTCCCGAGGCCTGGGATCTCATGGAGAAAAAGCTCAACGAGCTTGCCGAGCTGAGCCGGAGGCGGCAGGAAAATGAAAAATAAGGCCCCGGAGGGCCTTATTTTTTTTATACCTGTTGACTTTTTCGGTGAATTGCCTTATATTTATGGTTGAAAAGAGGATTTTTCGGTCATCTGATATATTGCAGTGCAAACAGCATCAGCGTCCGCGCCTGTTCTTCCGTTGCCCGGTTCAGGCGCTCTGTAAGAATGCCGATGTATGCGCTCCGCAGATCGTCCATGTCCGCCTCCTTTCACAAAGCATTCCTGCCGTTCCCGTCAGGAAAAGTACCGCGTCCCACGCCTCGGAATCATAGGATTCCGTATTCTCCTGCGATCCGCCGGTGGCTTCATCGGGCGCACATCCTTTCATTTCCGCCCGCCGGGCTGCCATGGCCTGGCGGGTTTCTTGTACCCTTTTTACACCCGCCTCCCCGGGGTTTCAAGCCCGTTTCTGGGGCAAAATCATTTCCCGGGGATTTCCAGCTTCCGTTTCCGGGATTTCGCCGGGACGCTGCACCCGTTTCCACATTTTACAAAGGAGGCGAACAAATTGAACCGCTCACCGTACAAGCAAACCCTCAACAATGTCTGCCGAGACCGCCGCGACGAGCGCCGCATCACCATCCAGGCCATCTCCGACGAGACCGGGATCCCCACCTCCACGCTGTCCAAGTTCTTCTCCGGCGAGACCCATTCTACCTCCGTTGATCTCGCCGGGGCCGTGTGCAAGGTGCTCGATGTGTCCCTGGATGATTATTTCGGGATCCTTCCTCGGGATTCCGACCTCGTTGGCCCGGAGGTTCACCGGCTGCGCGCGCAGGTGGAGCTCTACGAAAGGGCGGTCCGGAAGAAGGACCGGTGGATCCGTGCTCTGGCCATCGCCCTGGGCGCCGTCCTGCTGGGGATCATCGCCATGCTTGCAATCGACCTGCTGCGCCATGATGTCGGATGGTTTCAGTTCATGGCCGCCCGCTGGCCGCGAATAAACCGCCTTAGGGGGTGAGCCGCTATGCCGTCCACCCCCCGCCGCCTCCCCTCCGGCAGCTGGAATTGCTATGCCTATCTGGGCAAGGATGCCGAGGGCAAGCGGATCCAGCGCTCCGTCACCCGCCCCACCAAGGCCGAGGCCCGCGCCGCCGCCGTGGAGCTGGAGCAATCCGCCCCCGCCCAGGAGAACCCCGCCGCCTCTGAAATGACCCTCGCCCAGGCCACGGAGGATTATGTTCGCTCCCGGGCGAATGTATTCAGCCCCAGCACGGCCCGAAGCTATCGCAGCATCTGCAGGAATTATTTCGGCCCGCTGGCGGAGGTGCCAGTCACAAAGCTGACCAGAACGCAGGTGCAGCTGCTGATCAATCAGCTTTCCGCGCGGTTATCTCCAAAAACCATAAAAAATATTTATTCTGTGATCACGGCCGTTGCCGGGACCTATGCGCCGGAGCTGAAGCTGACGGTGGACATCAAAAAGGCCCAGCGTACGGAGATCGTCATTCCTTCCCGCGAAGAGATCGAAAGGCTTGTGCAGGCGGCAGACGATGCGAAGAACGAGGATCTTGCCATCGCCCTTGTGATCGGCTACCAGCTGGGTCTTCGTCTGGGCGAGATCTGCGCCCTGACCTTTGCCGATGTGCAGGACGGTATGGTCCGCGTCAACAAAAGTACCGTAAAGCAGCAGGATAATACCTGGGGCGTGAAGTCGCCCAAAACCCCTGCCGGAACGCGGACGATCAAGCAGACCGCAGAGGTGGCAAGGCGGCTCTCCTGCCGCACTGGCCCGCCGCAGGAGCGGATCCTCTCCATGCAGTACGGCCAGCTGGAGGATGCCTTCCAGCGCCTGAAGAAAAAAACAGGCGTCAGCTTCCGCTTTCATGACCTCCGCCACTATAATGCATCGCTCATGATCCTGGTGGGCGCTCCAAACTTTTATATGTATCGCCGCCTTGGCCACGATAGCGCCCGCATGATCGAGCGCGTTTATGGGCACATAATGCAGCGCCAAATGGACGATATCAGCGACCGCATTGACGCTGCACTTTCTGAAAAATCTGTATGAAAATCTGTACGAAACAGAAGAAACCCAGTAAAATCAATGGTTTACTGGTGCTTTATCAAGGGTTCAAATCCCTTCTTCTCCGCCAAGGCAAAAAGCCCGGAAACATCAGTGTTTCCGGGCTTTTCCTTTATTTCCAAGGGTTTGCGGGCTTTCCAGACGCTGAAATATCCGTTTATAAAACGATATTTCAGCAGAAAAAACGGGTTTATACAGAAAGAAATCTGTATGAAAATCTGTACGGATTTTTACATCGACAGGATCTGCCGGAGCATGGCCGTTTTTTCGACATATTCCGCATGGCACTTTTCCCATGCCTCCTGCATGGAGACCGGAGGCTGATACACCCTTCTCAGCTCCTCGATCTCCGCCAAGGCCATATCATGCAAAAACATGGCGTGCTTCAGCTCGTCGTTTGCCATCTCCCGGTATCTGTTCGCGTTTCCGCTGTTGCCCCGGGCCTTCCATTCCACATATTTTTCCCCATAATGCTGTGCATCGCGAAGCTCCTCAGAGATTCTGTCCACATAGCTCTTGATGATCTGCATGGGTTATTCCTTTTCCACGCGGACGGAAACGGCGGCAGCCGTGGCATCTCCGCCGCTCAGGCGCACGGTAAGCACGCTCTGGCACTGCCGGCAGAACATCCGGACAGCACTGGAGGGCAGCGGCAGCGTTACAGAATCACCCGCGGCGGCAGCCGCAGCGGAGACTGTCGCGCCGGGAACGGCAGTACCATCCTGATACAGCGTGGCCGTCAGCGTTCCGGCAGCGGCGGCCGTAGCAACCACCGTCGCATCCACTGCATAAAAGCCCTCTTTCAGGAGAGAAACTGCGTTGTTCTCCAGATTCAGGCTGCACGCACCGTAGCGCCGGACAATGCTTCCGTTGTTGCCCAGCGGAACGGCGGAGCCTGCGGCCACAGCGCCGGCTGCGGGATTATAGACATACAAAAGCGCTTTGCTCATAAATAAAACTCCTTTCCTGTTTAACACAAAACGGCGGGGCCGCTGCCCCGCCGCTGATCTTCCCGGCCATCAGGGGCCACCTGTTCGGGATTTCCGAACAGGTCAGATATTGCCGTTCCCGCAGCCGCAGCCGCAGCCGGCGGGTGCAAATTGAGGCACGATGCCGTAGCCATAAGGGCTGATGCGGGGAACGCCGCAGAACATCTGCTGCATCTCCAGCTGGTTGATGCGCTGGGCCTGGGCCGCCTCCCGGTCGGCGCACATCTTGTCCAGAATACGCTGCACCTGTGCCGTGGTGTTGGCGTTGATGCTGGCAGTATTCAGAGCGCCGTTATAGTTGACGCCATCGATGGCCCGCAGGGTCTCGCAAATGCCCTCCTGCTGCCGGGCAAATCCGGAAGCGGTGGCCGCCTGCACATCCCGGAGCTCGCCCAGGATGTTATAGGCGTTGTCCTTGATCGAGCTCGTCACATCATAAGCCGCCTGACGGGTCGCCGCGACGCCCTCGTTGTTCTGCCGCTCCAGGGCGGCAAAATCCTGGCTGCGCTGGATGTCGCCCACGGTGGCTGCGCGTTCTCCGGTGTTTCGGCCAAAGAGACCGCCGCCGCCAAACATAAAGATGATGGCGAAGAGGATGATCATCACCCATGCACCGGAGCCGCCAAAGCAGCCGCCCTCACGATTCCCGAGCATTGCGCCCACATCCGCAAGAGAAAAATTGGAATCCATAGATCTGATCCTTTCAATGTATTTACAAAGCGCGTTGGCCACCCGCGCAATGCATCAAAACAGGCTCAGGAAGGACTGAAAGCCTTCCGCGTCAATGCCGTATTCCTGCAATACATCGTTCAGCGGCCTGCTGGCGTTTTTATCCCAGAAAGCGGCAAACTGCGGGTTGGTTTTTGCAAGAACCTGTGCCACCTGCGCGGGATCCTTGCCAGAGATCAGCTTCCTGATCTGCCCGACCGTAGACATGGCCCGCGCCATGTCCCGGATACCCTTCAGGCTCTTCCCTGCGTTAAACAGAGGGTTCATGTTCCGGCTCCTTTCTCTGGCTCAGCGCGGCAGAAAGCCGCTGGCTGAGGATGCTCTCCAGCTCATCCCGGGTGACAAACTGCGCCGTCCTGGCCGCGTCCTCCGCGCTGGGATCAAAGCGTTCAAACCGATAATAATCCGTGGTTGTCATGCCCAGGCTGTCCGCAGCCTTTACGGCAAACTGCGGCTGATCCTGGGCCATGATCCAGGCCTTTCCGCCGGGCGGAACGGTAACATTTGCCGCATCCCTGATGCAGGGGACAAACATCCAATCCGGCCCGCTTTGACGCGCCTGCTCCTGCCTGGGGGAATAGGACTGCCGAAAGCCGGGCGGCTGCGCATAGCCGTAGCCGTAAGGATCATGAAACATAAGCGCTCCCTCCTCATATTTTCTGCTTTCAGTTTACCGTTTTCCTGCATTCTGAAACAGCAACAGAGCGGCTATCCTTCGGCTATCTTTTGGATATTGGATATAAAAACGCTGCCGAGGATCCTTCCTCGGCAGCGTTCTTTCTTCTGTTGGCCGCAATTACAGCCCCGCCATGCTCCGGCCCTTTCGGAGGATGCGCTTTACATTCTGCGGGCTCATGTCAAACTCTTCCGCCAGCATTTCGATGGTTATCCCGTCATTCAGGCGGCGCTTCAAAATCGCCCTGTCTCTGGCGCAATGGGTATAGCCGACCAATGCGCCGTCAATGATCGCATCAAACCGGCTCATGCCTCACCCCTGCTTCTCCAGCAGATAATACCTGGGCCTCCTACCGATGCAGTCCGCGTCCAGCGTCTCCGGTGCGGCAAAGATCAGATCTCCGGAGACGGAGACCCTCTGCCGCCGCGCTCCTTTGCTGAACTTGCCGGAGTAAAGGCCGGGATCCGCAATACAGAGCTTGCCGTCCAGAAGGCCCAAAACGGCCATATAATGCCCGCCCGTGCTGAACATGCCCCGCCCAGCCACATTGCAGATGGCAGCGCCGCCGGTCTTCAGGTGGGCCAAAAGCAGCTGCACGCTGCTGGTGGTGGTGTAGCGCATGCCATACCGGCTGCACACCTGGGCGATCAGCGTCCGCATATTGGTGCCGCCGGGCACTCTGGCCCCGCAGGCAATGGAAAGGTTGCGCAGCTCCAAAACGGAGACCTGCTTTCCGGTGACCGCGCCGATGGCGTTTACACAGGCGCACACGCCGCAGCCGCTGCTTTTGATGGTGGCCCGCTCATAGCCCCTTGCAGGATAGCTCAGGGCAGGATAAGCGTTCTGGTTGCAAAGAAAGCCGGAAAGGCTCCGCACCCAGCGGGTCTTCCCGCCGCTTTTGGTAGGATAAGTCACGGGGAAAAGCCCGCCCAGCGTCTTCCCACCGATGCTGCACCAGTCTCCTGCGGCAATATAGCTGCCGGGATCCGCCGTGCCGTTGGCTTTCAAAACGGAGATTTTCCGAAAGGCAAGCGCCCTCATGCGGAAGCACCGCCCTCCTCGCTGTATTCCGCAGCCTGGCTCGCGTCCTCCTCCGGAGCCTCAGGCTCCGGCGTCTCCGGCGCTCCGGGCTCGTCCCGGATGCCGAAGCCGTAGTTAAACTCGCTGACGCAGGCCTCGATCAGCGCGTTCATCTCCAGCTCGGAGATGGAAATCCCCTTCTCCTCCAGCATCTGCCGGATGCCCTCCTGCGCCTTGCGCAGCTTCTCGGGGCCGTCCAGGTCGTGGTAAAGCTGCTCCGCCGCCTTGACACAGGTTCGGACAACCGCCTCCTTCGTCTTGTCGTTCACATACTTTTCGTAGAGCTTCTTCAGCTGCATGCCCAGAAAGCCTGCCAGCGCGGTCAACACCGCATAAATGATGGTGCTGCCGTAGGTTGTGATAAACTCCTTCATGATACTTCCTCCGTTCATTTGTGATAAGCCTCCAGATCGCTGATTCTGTGATTGACGACCCTGATCTGCTCCTCCACCACGGGCATCCTTCGTGCAAAGTTATTGTGCTTCGAGACCTCATTCGCCAGCGTATCAAGCTTGGTTTCCAAAATCGCCTGATGCACCTGCAGGCGCTGCTGTACCCGGCTCATGGTGGCGCGGCAGGTGACGACCGTCCCGGCCAGAGCAAAGATCCCCGTAATGATCGCAACGATGATCGCGTCCATCATCCGTCTTTTTCCCTCCTTTCTCCCATTCTGTCCAGAGCGTAGCATGGGAAAGCGCTGTGCCGCACCCCATGTTTTCGGATTATTTTCGCAGCCGCCCCGAAGGGCGGCCGCGCTGCAGTTTACTTATAGGGGTTGTTTTTTGCGCTGCCGCCGCTGAAGATCCAGAGCCCGGAGCTGGTCTGCCGGTCAACCTTCAGCGCGTCAATGGCCGCCTTGCGCTCCTCCTGGGTATAGGTCCCATAGTTGCCATTTCTATTTGGCTGATCAAACTTGTCCAGGTAGATTAGATACCAGAGATAATCCTCCGCATTTACGACGCCGTTCTCGTCCAGCTTGTCCTGCAGCTTTTCTCCTGCGGCGTTGCGCTGGGAAAGGTCCTGCGCGGCGTCTGCCACGCGGTTCTTTGTCTCCGGCCGGGTCTGCGTATACCACGGATTCTCCTTTACAGCATCCATCAGGCTGCTGTAAGCCTTGTCCGCCTCTTCGCCGCTGACGGCATCCTCCCGCCGGCGGTTTTCCATCTGCCTGTCAATATAGGCCTCTGCTGTTTCTCTGGGCGTCATGGTCAGCGTGTGGTACTCGTCCTTTGGCGCGTTCTCAAACCAGCCATGGTCCAGCATATCCTTCCGGATGGCTTCATAGGCTTCGGGATCAGTCTGCTTCGCCCGGTAAAGCAGATCCATATACCGATTTTTGTTTTGCTCCGGCTTGTAAACTGCCTTGTTCATCACATAAAGCAGCTTCCAGTTTCCCGCCTCCTGTGCAGCAGTGCGGACGCCAGCCCAGAGATCCCTGGTCAGCGCCTTTGCCGGCACGCCCAGCATGGTGGCAACAGATGCAATCAGGCTCCGCAGTGCATAAGCAAAAGTCTTTTTCCCCTTTCCCTGCGCTGCGTCCAGCGTCACGGTAACGGCATTTACAACATCGGAAACCACTGCCGCGTCCGCCCTGGAGACCTCAAAGCCCTGCATAGCGGAGAGGATCTCCTTGGTGTAAGGAATCCAGCCGATGGGGTTCAGGTTTTCGGATAGGTTGCTTCCGCCGGCCAGCGCCTTCAGCACATCGCTGATCTGCTCCTCGTCTCCCTCCAGACCCAGCACGGCGCCCGCAATCTGCCATGCGTTTTTTTCGTCTCCGTCCAGACCGACAAAGGCCTTCAAAAAGCGTTTTTTATAGTCCTTGTCCTCGTCATCGTCCCGTGCGGCGTCCACCAGCGACTGCGCCGCCGCATTGACCACGGAGGTCACTACCAGCGCCGCTGCCGTCCGCCCCAGCTGCTTCCGTGCCGCCGAACGCTTTTTTCCATCGGTTTCATAGCGCAGTTTGTCAAGGCTCCGCAGGAGCATATTCAGCGTCTTGAGCGGCTCGCCCATAAAGGCCGTCGCCATCTGGTTAAAAGCATTTCCGGAGCGCATGATCTGGCTTCGCTGCAAAACGCCGTCCACCACCTGGCTCTGCTCGATCAGATCGGTAAAGATCTCCGCCGTCCTCCGGTAAAAGGCGTCGCTGCCTGCCTCCAGCGCAGGCTGGAGCCGTCTGGTCTCCCATTCGCTGGCGTTCCAAAGTGCGCCCCAGGTAACGGCGTCGGCCTTTTCCGCGCCCAATCCTGCCGCCGCGCTGGCCCTGTCCAGAAAGCCGGTTCTGCCGTAAAGCTGCTGATTGATGGTGCGGAAGCCGCCCTGGTCAAAGCCGCCCACCTCCTTGATCCTGGCGATTCCGGCCCACCGAACGGCTTTCCTCCAGCCGTTTCCGCCTGTAACGCCCTTCACAAGCCCCTTGGAAAGGCTGGCCGGACTGATGACCGCATTGGCCCGCAGAAATGCTGTAAACTGTTGCAGCACAACCCGAAGATTCGCACCAACGGCCGCACCTTTGGCGTTTCCCACGATCCGGCTCACGGACCGCTCCGCATTCGTATCCGCACGCACACGGATCCCGTTCTGGATGTCCTCCATGAGCCGCTGCCAATATTGTGTGCTTCCCGCGCCGCCAACGCGGTTCAGCTCGCCCTTGATGGTTTTGCCTGTGCGGTTTCCTTTTTCATCCCGGAAGGCAAAGTTAAACAGCCGGTTCGCGTCCTCCATGGGCAGCAACCAGGAGGAATATTCCACCATGTCCGCCGTGTGCCGTGCAAAGACATCCAGCGCATCCCCCAGCTCCAGCGCATTGTTCGCGTGGGGAATCACATTCTTTGCCATGCCGATGTTTTTAATGGAGCGGGTGTTGTTTTCCCCTTTTTCTACATTGCTGTGCAGCTCTTCCGCCGCGCTCTTGATGGGCCAGTAGTTCTTTTCGGTAAACTTCCGGTAGCCGTAAGCCTTTAGGCTGGCCTCGTTGCCCCAATCCGCCAGCAGTCCGGTCGTCAGCCGCTGCAGCGTCTGCGCCGCAATCCGTGCCTGGGGATCCAGCACGGAGACGATCCTCTGCTGGTCGTTCAGCGTAAGGCGAATCGCCTCTGTTCCTCTGGCGATCTTCTTCCGCCCAGTGCCAACCTCCGGCTGAATCACGCCGCCCTTCATCAGGTGCTCCTGCGCCTGCTCCCGCTGCATCAGGTTGTAAAGGTTCATGATCTGTCCCGTAGTCAGCGTCAGTGCTTTCCCTTCCTCCGTGGTAAAGGTATGGGTCTCTCGCCGTGCGCGCCGCACAAGGTCTGCATCGATCACATCGCCAACCTGCTCCGCCACCATCTGCACCTTCTGCGTCACGGAATCCTGTGCGTTCCGCAACATCCGCCAGACGGCCAGGCCGGATTCTCCATATTGATCAAAAAACGACCGGGGATCCAGCATATCCTGCATCCGGGGGAAGGCGCCCTTGAGAATAATGCTCTTGCTCCGCCGCCCGGAAGCGTCCGAAGCAAAGGCCAGGGCCCAATCCTTTGTAGTCTCAAACTTTTGGGAAGCCAGTGTCTTTCCCGCCGTGGAAACAGCGTGCTCCAAGCTCCGCACCACCTTCCAGACGGTCTCCAGCTCCGCCCGGTTCATTTCCGCAAGGGGAACGCTCCGCATTGCGGCCAGCTGCTCCAGCATGCCTTCCGCGCCTGCGGCGCTGTCGCCCAAAAGCTCCGGATCCACCACAACGCCGCTGGAGCCGTCCCGGATAATATCCAGATAAGCGCTCCTCAACGCCTGCAGCGCCTGGCGGCGGTCGTCTCCTGTGCGCTTGCTGTCCAGGTCGATCATGCTCAGCGCCCGCGCAATGGGCTGCCGCAGCCCCTCCGGAATGTTCTTGCTGTCCGAGGGGTTCAGCAGACGGGCGGAAAGTGCGCCGATATGTCGCTTGATCTGCTCCCGCCGCTGGCTCTGGCCCCGGCGCTCTGCCTGCAGCCGCAGCTCCTGCTTCCCGTGCGCCTTTGCCGCAGCGACGGCCTCCCTGCGCTTTGCCTTCTCCTTTTCCAGGATCGACAGATACCGGCCCCTCTGCTCCTCTTTTGTCGCAGCGACAGCCTCCCTGCGCTTTGCCTTCTCTTTTTCCAGGATCGACAGATACCGGTCCCTCTGCTCCTGCAGCCTTTGTGCCTGCCGGTCTGCAAAGGTCGCCGCCTCCTGCCGCACCTGCTGGCTCAGGAGGCCGTCCAGAATGTCGTTTGCCACGGCCTCCTTCACATAGCCCATGCTTCCGCCATAGGGATTCTCATAGACCGGGCGCAGCGCCTCCAACACATCGGCCATCCGCGCCAGCTGATCTCCCGGGTTGGTCGTGTCCTCCGCGTTGAAAAACCCCGGCCACCGTGCCGCAATGTCGGAAAAAACACTGCCAATGTTTCCTCTCTCGCCCAGCTGCACTCGCAGCCTTCCTCGCTGCGAACGCTTAAAGTCCGCAAAGTCCGGAATGTCCGCGCTGTCCTCCTTGGATATCACCAGCGGCGTTTCCCGGAAATACTGTCGGATTTCCCGATAGTCTTCCGCCGTGCTGTCGTTTAAGACAGAGGCCTGTTCCACGATCTGATCCGCGATCGCCATCGCCCGCTCCTTCGCGGTGTCCCAGGTAAGCTCGGCGTCCTCGCTGCCGTTCTGCACGATGAAGTCGCCCAGCGCCCGGAGCTGCTTCTGGATTTCGCGCCGATCCGCGCGGCTTTCATAGCCTTTGAGCAGGTCGTTTGCCAGTCGGCTGATATCCCCTTCCCGAACAACGGGCCGCTCCGTGATTTTCGTCTGCCGCTGCAGCCGCTCCACGCGCTTCCTCAGCGCCGCGTTTTCCTGCTCCAGCGCCTTAAAGTCCGGTGTGCGCTGCGCCGCCCGATCCACGGCCTCCCCCCGAAGCCGGTCCGCCTGCTCCTCCGTGAGCTCCCCGGCCTCCAGCTGCTCCCGGATGGAGGCAAAGTCTTTTTCCAGCGCCGCATCCCGCTTGAGGGAATATCTGGGGTTGACATTTTCATCAAAATCGCGTACACTATCTGTAGATGCAACACTTGTGGTGTCGGCAAGAGAGCCGGAAACGGTCACTCCCCGGGACAGTTCTTGTGTTGTATCTTTATTTATGCCAGAAAACTGAAATACGGTTCCATCCGGAAGCACGATTCGGTGTGCGTAATAGTGATTTCCGTTTCTGTTGATCACGACACCCATATTTCCGCGTACTCCGTTCAGTTCTACCGGGGCCGCAAAGGTAACTGTTTGCTTTTCGCGTTTCTTGTGGTTCGTGTGGTCTCCGATTTCGATACCTCTTTTAAGTACCTTTGGCAGCGCAGCCAGCGCCGCCTTTTCGGCCGGAGTATCGGCATAGCGAAGCCCTTTATCAAGATCCTTTTTCGTGAAGAGGATTTCCCCAAATCCCTGTCTGTCAACCTTGTATCCGCTTGCTTTCAGCCGATCAGCCGCCCACTTCGCCGCCGCATCTTTGTTTGGCAGGTTTTCCGGGACCGTTTCCCGGGCAACGACTTCCATCTTGTTCAGCTCTTCGCGGCTTTGCTCGATCTGTTCCTTGATGCTGGCAGTCTCCGGATCGTAGTCAAAAAAACGGTTCCAGCCTGTGCCCTCCGCAAACACCGTGTTTTCGTCTGCCATCTTCGGCATAGTGGCGCGGCGCTCTTCGGCGGTCATGCGCCGTCTGGCCGCTGCATCCCGCGCTTCGATCTCGCCGGCAGTATTTTCATACATCCGGCGATACTCCCCCGGCGCGTCCGTCATGCGGCGGCTCAGGTCAAGCAGATCACGGAACCACTGATTGGGATACAGCGCTTCGTAAAGCGCATCCTGCTCGGCCTCCAACTTTGCGTAGCGCTTGCCGTCCTCGCTGTTTTCGTCGGACAGGAACAGCCGGTCAAGCTCGCGCTCCAGCTCCATATAGCGGATATACTGGTTCTGATCGGCGCGGGAAAGCCTGTTCAGCGTCCTGTCATATTCGCGCTGGAGCCGTTCCGTTACAAGGTCGCCGCTCGCATACTCCCGCCGTGCCCAATATTCCGGACTTGCTCCGCTGGCAAAGCCCTCCACATCCTGAATGGCGTGCTGGATCTCATGCACCAGCGTGTCCTCCGGCGCGCCGCGAAGCTCCTCCGAAAGAACGATGGTATTGTCCCCGCTGCTGAAATACCCCCGTTCGCCATCCTCCAGATCTGCGAAGGCAAGGCGCACATCCTTCAGCTGCGGATAAGCTTCAAACAGCTCCGGCGCATCCACAAGCTCGCCCAGCGTGGCGGAGTTGGGAATATCCGCCGCGTCGGTGCGCAGCCGCATCCCGCTGTCGTCGATCTCGAAGCGCCAGCCCTTCCCATCCATCGTGCGGGCTACGCCAAGTGTTTCCCAGATTTCTTCCGGAGAGCTGCCGCTCCGTTCCATGGCTTCCGCTTGCTGCCGAATGGATTCATCTCGCAGACGGGCAAAGCTGTACCGCGCTCCTGCCCCCTCACGCTCCGCGCCGTTCCTTCTCTCCGCCTTCACCGCCGCCGCATAGGCCTTTTCCAGGGCTGCGGCGGCGTTTTCTGCCTGGGTCCGCTGCTGCCCCGTGAGTTTGCCCTTCAGCTTCTGCGCCAGCTCCCGGAAGATCTGGCCCAGCCGCTGCAGCAGCGTGGGATTATGCTGATTTTTGGCGATAAAGGTCTCCAGCGTCTGGGGCTGCTCCATCAGCCGGCCAGCGTAGTCCGCCGCCACATCCTCGATGGCGCTTGCTTCGGAATACTGCTCGTCCGCCCTCTGTCCCAGCGCGAGCATCTCCGCCACCTTGCCGGAAAAATCCGGGTCTGCCGCCTTCACCGCCTGAACAAACCGGTCAAACTCCTTCGGCGCAAGGTCCCGGATCCGATGGCTGATCTCATGGCCGTAGAGCTGCCGCAGGGGGCTTTCCGCGTCCCGCTGCAGGGTGATGGCTCTGCCCGTGATCTGCCCCTCCGCCAGCCCATGGTTTATTTCGCCCGCAAAGCTGACGGTCACGCCCAGCTGCCGGGCAGCGGCGTCCAGCACCGTCATGTCCCGCCGGTCCAGCGTGTCGGTATATTCATCCTGCAAAAGGCCGCCGCCGCTCTTCCGGGCCACCTCCGCGCTCATGGCGTAGCGCTCCGCGTCCGCCTGCGCCTCTGTCTCCTCCAGAATGCGGTTCTGGGTCTGCACGGCCTGCAGATACTCCTGCTCCCGCCGGGCTGCCTCCTGCTCCCGCATGGCCCGGTTTTGCCGCGCCTCCTCCCGGGCCATGTCCCCGGCCAGCGCGTTCAAGATCGCCTCGCCGTCCTGCGCCTGCTGCACCGGCTGCACCGGTTGCACCTGCTGCACCGGCGCCGCCTGCATGGCAGGGGGCGCGTTTTCCGTTACAGTTTCAGTTACAGGCGCAGTTACAGGCGCAGTTACAGGCTCGGTCACGGGCTGGGCTGCAGGCTCCGTTTCCTGCATCAGCTGCGCCCGGGGATCCGTCATGCCCTGGCTCTGCCCCTCGTAGAGGAGGGCGTTTCGCGGGTCGTTCAGCCCCGTGATATCGCCCATCACCCGGTTGGTAACAGCACCCGTGCCAAAGCCAAGCGCACCCATGCCGATGGCCACCTGCGCGCCCCCCTTGGCGCTCTCCATGATCTCCTGATGGTTCGGGTCGTCCCGCTTCAGGCCGTTCCAGAAGATCCTTGCCGCGTCGCCGGTGAGGCCGCCCACCTGCTGGAAAAAGTTCTCCTCCGCCGGGTCATAGCCCCGAAGATACCGTTCCCGGTTGGCGATGGAGACGGCCTGCTGCGTCCCCTCCTCAAGGCCCTCCTGGGCAATGTTGCCCAAAAAGCCCAGCGCCTTTCCCGCGCCGGAAGCGCCGAATCGCTTTGCTGCCTGCACCAGGCCGGCTTTTCCCACATTCGCCCCCAGCTTCCCCGCCGCCTTGCCAAAGCCAAACAGAGAAAGATCTGCAAAGGTGTCCGCCCCCTCGATGAGGGACGAAAGAAAAGCCTCGTTCGTTGCCATTTTCTTTGCCGTTTCATGATCCGCCCCCAGCTCCCGCAGGGCCCGATAGGCAGAGCCTGCCATGGTGCTTGCAGAATACAGCGCCGTGCCCAGGGAATAGCCAAGCTTCCCGCCGGTAGCGTCGCCCGCCATCAGCCCCAGAACAGCCGGCACGATGGAAGCGAAAAACTGCTCCTTTGCCTGGGGAAGATATTGCACATTGGCGCCGATGGTATCATCCGCCCATTTCCCCGCCTTCTGCAGCCATTCCGGCGCATCTTCCGAATAAAAAAGATGGTTTCCCGTGGGATCCAGCGCTTGCTGATTCCTCTGCGTATAGTCCTCGATCATGCTGTCCACATGCTGGGCATATTCCAGGTTTGCCGCCGTGGGGTTCCTCATGACGGCGCTCCAGGCGCGGGCCTGATCCTGCCCCAGCTGGCCGATGTCATACTGCGACTTGATATAGCCGCCATAGGTGTCCTCGTGGTTCCGCTGGCCGTATTTGTCGATCAGGTCCAGCGTGGCCAGCCGCTTCCGCAGCTCCGCCTGCTGCCTGGCCTCCTCGATCTCCGCTGTCCCTGCCGTGTTTTTCGCGCCCAGCTGCCGGGCATGCTGCTGCTTTTGAATGTCCCGCAGCTGGCGTTCATACCGCTGCCGCCGGGCGCCGCGCTCTGCGGCGGCGTCTCCGGTGCCCGTGTCTGTTACAGCGCGGGAAGCTCCCGCAAGGGAGGGTTTCGCCGCGGGCTTTTCCGCAGCTGCCGGCGCAGCCGCGCGCTTGCCCAGCTCGCCGAGCCTCCGCTGCGGTTCCGTATCGATCCGGACCAGCCGCCCCCTTTTGCCCGTGCCTGCGTTCAGGTCGCCGATCCTCCGCTCCGGCTCCTTTTCGAGCTTCACCAGTCTTCCCATGCTCAATCCCCCTCATATTCATACTGCACGCTGTAAAGCGCCAGCAGCTCCTGCAGCTTCTGCTTCTGTGCCGCAGAAAGCTTGGGCCACAGCCGATCCAGCGCGCCAGAAAGGTTCTCCAGCGATCCATGCCGCAGGGCAGTGTTGATGCTGGACAAGGCCGCGTTGAAATAGGAGCTGTTATAGGCCGTCTCCTGCTCCTCCTGCTGCGCCCTTTCCCCGTCCACGCGCTGCTTTTGCTGATAGACCTTCCAGGCGGAAAGGGCCGCGCTCTTGCTGGAATAGCCCAGGGCCTTGTAATTTGCCCCGATGTAGTCCTCCGCGTCGCCGCCGTAGTCGCTCACATAGGCCTCCACCTGGCTCCAGTCTGTGTCGGAGGGCGTTGCCTTTGTCTGCTTTCCGCCGGAAGAGCCGCCGCTGCCCTTGGCCGCTGCCGCCCCCTGCTGCTGATAAGCCCGGCTCGCCGCCGCCACCTGCTCCGGCGTCCAGCCTGCCTCCAAAAAGCCGCTGTAGTCCCCCGTCAGCTCCGCATACTGCTGTGCCAGCTGCAGCCGCCGGGTGTAGTCCTCCTGCGCCCGGCTGTAGTCCCATTGCTGCTGCCACTGGCTGTCCGAGGCCGCGTCCCGCTGCTGCTGGTAGTCAAAGCTCTTGGCCCACTGCTCATCCGCCACCTGGTCCCGGTAGGCGTTGTAGTCAAAGCTCCGGTCCCCGCTCCAGCGGTTATAATCCACATCGTCCAGCCCCAGCAGCATGGAGAGGTCGGCCCGCTTGCCGGAGAGCTCGTCCTGATACCGCTGGTAGGCCAGCTGCTGCAGCTCCGGGATCTTGTCCGCCAGCGCCGCCATGTAGTTGTCATAGGTTTGCTGGGCCGCGCTCTCCGCGTAGGAGCTGGCCAGCCCGCCGGTACGCAGGGCCATCTGCCCCAGGGTGTCCTGCATGGCCCGCTGGCCGCCCCGGGTATAGCTCTGCTTGTACTGGCCATAGAGCGGGTCGCTTGCCGCGTCGTAGGAAAAGGGCTCCCGGCTCAAAATCGCCTGATAAAGCGCCTGGATCTGCGGGTCATACCGGCTGGAAAATCCCGGGTAGCCGTAGCCGCCGCGCCCGCTGCCGCCGTCGCCGCTGTCCTCCTCCACATAGCCCTCGCTCTTGAACATCAGCGGCAGGTATTCGCTTCCGTCCGCGCCGCCGCTGTAGCCATAGCCCGCCCGGATGGCCTCCGCCGCCGCGTGGGCCGCGTCCATGCCTGCCTGGTCTCCCGCGTCATAGGCGGTTTTCCAGTCCGCCTTGGCCTTCTGGACGGCGCTCCAGTTCTCATCTCCCATGTGGGCGTTGTCCGCGCCGCCCCAGCTGCCCCGGTGCTTCACCTGCTCCGGATCCTGCAGCTGGCCGGAATAGCCCACATAGCTGTAGCCCTTGGGCAGCCGCACATTATACTTGCTGCCGTCCTCCCTGGTGCCCACCGGCGCCGCCTGCACCGTGTCCCAGAGCCCAACCTCCTGGATGTCCTTCACATCCGCCGTGTTCCCCTGCAGCCGCAGGGTCTTGTTTCGCTTGCTCGCCATCCTTATTTCCCCTTTCTCAAAGCCTCCAGATCCTTGTTGATCACCGTGATCTGAAATTGTACCTCCTCCGTCAGCTGCCTTGCCCAGGCAAAGAGCCGGCGCAGGTTCCCCTCCGTGTCCCCCTGCCGGTATTCCGGCGGGGCGATGTTGATCGTCCGCATGGCGCCCTCCTCCTTCTCAATATTCGCTGCCCAGGGTATAGTCCCGGGTCAGCGACCGCAGCATAACATTTCCCTCGCCGGAGAGCCGGATCCGGAACCGGTCGCACCGCCGGGGCAGCAGCGGGATCACCCTTGTCTGCCCGTGTCCCGCGCTCCATTGCCCCGCGGTCTGCCAGGGTCCGCCGTCCATGGAGATCTCCGCCTTGAGCCAGCTTCCCGCCTCAAAGTCCGCCCGCAGCAGCAGCCGGGAATAGCTCTTCCGGTTGTGGACCACCTCATCCATGGCGCAAAGCTCCGCGCTCCAGGGCACCCTGGTCTCCTCGCTGTTGTCCTGCCCCGTGAGATAAACCTTTTTCGCCCCCCGGTCCAGCAGGTAGAACCGCCCGTTGCTCCAGGCGAAGCCCGCGTTCCGCTCGTCCTCCTGCAGCCAGAAGCCCCGCAGCGTGTCGTAGACCCAAACGCCGTAGCCTCCGTCCTTCCCCTTCATGGAGAGGTAATACCGCTGCCCGCAGCGCCCGGCCCAGGCGTTGGTATACTGCCGCAGGCCAAACGCCCCGGAAATAAGCTCCGGCGCCGCCCCCGCATACCGCCAGACCCCCGCCGCGCCCTTGTAGTAGAGCACCTCGTTGATGTTTATCAGGCTCTCTGCCGAGCCCAGCTGCACGCCCGGGTAGTGGTAGGAATACAGGGTATATTCCGCCGGATAGCCCCCCAGGATCTTATAAAGCATGTCCTCCTTGAAGAACAAAACCCCGCTGCCGTAGCCGCAGCAGGCGGTAAAGGGCTCGCCCCCCGCCACGGCCAGGGCATAGGAATCCGTGGAAAGCCCGTCAAAGGTCTCCCAGTTGCAGGGATCCCCCAGAGCGGAGGCATAAACCGTGCCGCCCGCCGCGCCCCAGAGCCGGTTCTGGCTCTCGCAGAGCACCTCCAGCTCCGGGATATACCGTTCAAAGCTCACCGCGCCTGCTTCCGTGCCTGCCTCCGTGCCGGGTTTGGGAAAGGCCCCGTCGGAAAAAACCAGCGTATAGGTTTCTCCGCTCTGCCGGATCTCCCGGATGGTGTGGGTGCCGTTGTTCTCCGGGAAGGTGGTGCAGCCGCGGATGCGGATGGTGTCTCCCGCCCGGAAGCCCATGGCCTCCCAGCCGCCGCTGTCTCCATAGCTTTGTCCGTTTACGGCGTACAGGTCATACCGGATGCCAAAGTAAGGCTTCGGGCTTGGCTTCGGCGTGCCTCCCGGCGGCGTTATCGGGCGGTTTTGATAGGTCTTGCATTCCGTCACCACCGCATATTGCCCCGCCGGCAGCTGGGCAAAAAGCGTCTCCGGCGTGTATTCCCCGCCGGTCCATTTTGGCCGCTCCGCCTTCCGGAAGAGGGTCCCCGCCTGAATATTCTTCTTTGTGATATCGTTGTCGTTATTCACCTGCGCCAGGATCACGCTGCGCTCGTTGGCAAAGGTCAGCGCCCCTGTCTCCGCGTTCAGCGTATAGCTGTCCGCCACAGTAAAGGTATCGCGTCCTTCCAGCGTGCCCTCTTCCCCGATATAGTCCTGCTCGCCGTCCTCGCCCGTTTCATAGTGCGCCTCCCGGATGCCCAGCGTCCCTGTGCCGGTTTTTTCCACCCGGTAGCTGCCCAGGTGCGCCGTGACGGTCTTGCCGTCCTCGCCGAAGGAGATGCTGCCTGCCGGCGCGTTGTAACTGGAAAAGAGCGTCCCTGCTTCCCCGGTTTTCATGTCATACCACTTCTTATCCGGAAAAATCACCAGCTTTGAATTGATGGCCGCCAGCTGCTTTTTCCCCGGCGTCAGGGTCAGTAGCGTGCTGTCTCCCAGCTTCAGCGCCCCGTTGTCCACGATGTAGAGGTTGCCCTCCGCCGCGAAGATCTGCTCCGGCGCGGTCAGGCCCGAAACGGCGGTTTTCCGCCCCGCCCTGGGGTGCAGGCAGGGAAAATGCTCCGCCGTCAGGTTCCTGCAGTCCGCCAGCTGCCCGTCCTGGGTGTTCTGCCCGTAGTTGATCCCCCCAAAGGTAATGATCTGCTGCTGCCGCCTTTGCTCCATGTTCGAAAGCGCCGGTAAATACATAATGCTCTCCTCCTCCTTTTCCCTGTTTTCCCCGCAAAACAGGTTTTGCGGGGAACAAAAAAGCCGCCCTGTCCTTCTTGACAAAGCGGCGTTTCCGGCTATAATGAAATTAGAAGGGCGCTGTTGTAAGACGGTCAGCCCGAAGTCAGTCACATAGAAGATCTATGTTAGCCGTTCGGGGCCAGCCGGGCGGCTAACACGCTTTTGGGGATATGTATATCATGATCGTCAGGATCATGAGAAAGCACACCGCGAAACGAAGGGCTCTCGCCCGTCGCCCGTTTCCCATCCGCATCACCTCCCATCCAAGGGAAGTGGCTGACCGCCTGTATACAACAGCGCCTGCCCCCATCATAGCACAGCGCGCCGCGCTTTGTCAATTTCCGCCCAACCGGGCGGCTTTTTTTATTCCTTTACCGTCCACCCCTGCGCATAGCTCTCCGGGGTATAGGCGTTGTTGTCCATGGTGCTGGCATAGATCTTCCCGTCCGTCCACACCATACATTCGCCCTTCTGATAAAGTCCCCGGCTCCCGCTGGGGGCCTGATAGGGCTTGGCCTTGCCGGAATCCTTGGTGTGGCAGATGTCAAAGAGCGACACCGCGTCCCGGGGGTTCCAGCTTTCGTTCCCCGTGCTGTCGTGGGCCTGCCAGACCTTGTATACCTGACCCTCATACCGCACCGGCGCGCCCACTGTCTGGTAAGGCCCCTGCCGCCAGGCGGGGATCTTATCCTCCCCCTCGATGATGGCCGTCCCGTCCAGGCTCTGCGCAATAGCCCGCGCCCGGAAGGCCTGCGCGTCCGCCGCCCCCTGGGCCTCCATGGCCCGCAGGGCCGTCTGCTTATCAAACTGCGTCAATGCTGTTCACCCCCTCTGTGTATGCCGCGCTCAGGTCGTCCTTGAGCCCCTCCAGCTCGTCCGAAAGCGCCTGATACTTGGTCTTCTCCTCCGGGGTGAGGGCCTGCAGCACTACCTGCTCCCCGTCCCGGTTTCGGGTCCAAACGCCCCGCTCCGGGATCCAGAGATCCCCCATGGTGAGCCCATAGCCCGCCGCGTCTTCCAGCCGGGCACCCAGCGCCGTTTCCAGCTCCGCCTGCTGCTCCGCATCGGCCACGATCAGGTTAGTCACCAGATCGTCTTTGATCACTGCAAATCGCATATTGATCCCTCCTCGTCAGTTAAAAATGCTCTGGTCTAGCGGGATGCGGATGTAGATGATGCCTTGATAGCCGTTGCCGTCGGAGCCGATATAGTCCCTTCCGCTGGAGGTGATATGCGTGCCGTATCCTCCGCCTGCTGAACCGTAAAATGTCGCATTGGCTCCGTCCCGATCTGAGTATCTATCTCCAATACCACCAGTGCCACCGCCATACGCGCCGCCTTCTCCGCCGCCTACTTCTCCGTGTCGGACATCGCCGCCATTGCTTCCATTTGATCCTCCGTTGCCGCCACCAAATAACCTCCCGTTCTCCTCGTCATCGTAGCCGCCTCCGCCGCCACCGCCACAGTGCGGTTTGTCGGTGCCTGCTACAATCACGCCAGTATTTCTCAATTTTGCGCCGCCCGCGTCGGCAAACGGATACTTGCCAAGTCCATCTCCAGTTCCCGCAGAATTTCCATAGCTTTGCCCGCCTCCAGAACCTCCGATTCCGCCGTTTTGCCGCACCGGGGCATTCGTTTCGGCGCCCGCAAATGAGCTTTTACCGGCCGAAACATCTGCAACGGTGCCGCCAGAGCCTACAACCGCCGCCATTGAGCCGCTTAAAACTGCAGCACTGATTTGTTTGGTATATCCACCGCCTCCGCCATAACGGTACCCAGCCCCACCTCCGCTTACCATCCACACATCCGCCTTTCGGCTCTTGCTCAGGGTCAGCGTGCCGGAGGAGGTCAGCGTCAGCAGCCGGTAGGCCACATTGGACATGAGCACGATCTGATCGGTCATGGTCCCGGTGTAGGTGATGATGTCGTCCTCCACCTTATCCGCTTTCACCACAAGGCCGATATTGCTTGCCATCTTCTTGCCGCCGCAGGAAAGGGTCTTGCTGCCGATGATCAGGTCGGAGCGCATATATTTCCCGCCGCAGTTCAGCGTCTTACTCTCCCCGGCCGCCAGCGTGGCGATGGTGCTGCCGTGATACTGCACCGTCACCGGCGCCGTCTCCTCAGCCTCAGAGATCACGGCCCCGTTGTAGGTGATCGTCACCTTCCCCATCAGCTCACGCTCCCATCGTAGGTGGGGAGCGCCTCCAGCACATCCTGCACCATGGCGGCCTTGTCCGCCGCCGTCCAGTAGTCCGTCCCCTTCACCGGCTTTGGCCCCTGCGGCCCGGTGGCTCCCGTGGCCCCCTTCTCCCCCTGCGGCCCCTGGGGACCGGTGTCACCCTTGACCCCCTGGGGGCCCTGGCTTCCCGCCGCCCCCCGGGAGGGCTTTTTTGTGTCCGTCGTGCCCAGATACCAGTTTCCGTTGCTCCCGATGGTTGGGGTGATGCCGCTTGCGCCGTCTGCACCCTTGGGGCCCTGCGGTCCGGTCTCCCCAGGGTCTCCCTTCGGCCCCGTGTCGCCGGTCTCTCCCTTCTCGCCCTTGGCTCCAGCAGCGCCCCGGGAAGGCTTGCCCGTGTCGGTGCTTCCCAGGTACCAGTTTCCATTGGTTCCGATGGTGGGGGTAATGCCATTGGAGCCGTCCGCGCCGTTCGCTCCCTTGGGGCCTGTGGGGCCTGTGGCGCCCGTCGGGCCCTGCGGCCCGGTTGCGCCGGTCTCTCCCTTGGCTCCAGGGTCTCCCTTGTCGCCCTTGGCTCCGGGGTCTCCCTTTTCCCCCTGCGCTCCTTTTTCGCCCTTTTCGCCGGTGGCGCCCTTGTCTCCCTTTTCGCCCTTCAGTGCTGCCAGCTGCTCGGCGGTAAAGTCGGCGTAGGTAAATGGATCTCCCTTGTCTCCCTTGGCCCCCGTGGCTCCGGGGTCTCCTGTGGCGCCCTTTTCTCCCGGGTCGCCCTTCTCCCCTCGGGGGCCCTGAGGCCCGGTGTCCCCCTTGGCTCCCTGCAGCGGACCGTTGTTGACCCAGCGCGCTCCAACGCCGTCATAGATGTAAATGTCATAGGGCTCTGCCGCCCCCACGCCGTAGGCATCTCCCGCCGCAGGCGAGGTGACGGACGCGCTCAGCGCCGCCGCCGTGGCATAATACCCCTTGACCAAAAAGCCCGCGCCCGTCTCTCCCTTGGCTCCCTGGGGCCCCACCGGGCCGATGGGTCCTCGCTCTCCCTGGGGGCCGGTCGGGCCCTGCGGCCCCGTTTCGCCTGGGTCGCCCTTCGGCCCCTTGGCTCCGGTGTCGCCCTTTGGGCCGGTCTCGCCCTGTGGGCCCTGAATGCCCTGAGGACCCGCCGGGCCGGTCTCGCCTGTGGCTCCGGTCTCGCCCTTCTCGCCCTTGTCGCCCTTGTCACCCTTGTCACCCTTGAGCCCCTGCGGCCCGGTCTCCCCGGTCTCGCCCTTTGGCCCCGTGTCGCCCTTCGGCCCCTTCAGCGCCGCCAGCTGGGCGGCAGTAAAATCATTGTAGGTAAATGCTTCGCCCTTTGGGCCAGTCTCGCCTTGCGGGCCTTGGGGACCGGTGGCTCCGGTAGCGCCAGGGTCTCCTTTGTCTCCCTTGGGGCCTTGAATGCCCTGCGCGCCGGTGTCTCCCTTCGGCCCCGTGGCTCCGGTTTCCCCCTTGGGCCCCTGCGCACCCTGGTCTCCCTTTGGCCCTGTTGGTCCGGTGGCTCCGGTCGGTCCCTTTGGCCCCTGGGGCCCCGTGATGTTCACGCTCACCGGCGCGGAAGCGTCGTTGCTCTCCAGCGCCCAGCTGAGGGTTCCCTCGGCGCTTACGGTGGGCCTCCAGCTCTTTCCCGCCTTTCCTGCGGCCGTCTCCGCCGCAGCCTGTGCCGCCTCTGCCTTTTTGGCGCTCTGTGCCACCTGCGCCACATATTGCTCCCAGAGCGTATCTGTGGGCGCTTGCCCCGCCGTGCCCTCCGGCGCTCCGGCAAAGATCTCCAGCCGCCGCGCCCACACCGTGGGATACCGCACGCCCTCCTTTACGCCGTAAATACCAATATCCAGATACCCCGGCTGCTGCAGCGGCTCCCAGGGCACGATGCAGCTGCCGTCGCTGCCGATGAGGACGGATTTCGTTGCCGCGTCCGAGCGGAACACGGCGTGCTTTTCCGTCATGCTCTCCCATTCCTCCGAAAAGAGGATCTTCAGGGTATAGGCCCCCGTGGTGCCGCTGACGGGCATCCATTTGTCCATAGGCAGCAGCCGCTGCCCGCTTGCCATGTATTGGATCATGCTCCACCTTCCTTTGCTTTTTGAAAAAAGGCACAGCAAAGATAAGGTCTCTTTGCTGTGCCGTGTCACAGTGCATTCAGGGTCTCGCGGAAGTCTTCAGTTTTAAGCCAGACCTTTGCAAGGCCCCGGCTGACGAGATGTCCCGTCAGTCACCCAGTTCCATCCGCTGCGATCTGCCGTCCAGGCTGGAGATCAGCTCCGCCGTGCTGGCGTCCTGCTCCATGCTGTCCTGCAGGCACTGGGCAAACTTCTGCTTGACCTTTACCATCTTTCCCCGCTGGATCAGACAGTTTTCCCCGCCGTCCCGGTTGGAGACGGAGACATAAACATCGTCCTTGTACCGGCCGGAATCCTTAAACAGGGTAATGCTCACCGGCTCCTCGCCGGGGTTCTGCTTCTTCTCTGCCATGCAGTCCTCCTTTGTTTTATTGCTGCCGGGGCGGCGTCCGCCCCGGCATGGTCTTTTCTCAGTTGGCCGCAGCGTCGTTAAAGCTGGAGACGGACATGACGCGGATCATGTATTCCTCCACCAGCCGCACAGCCGTCTTGATGGCCTTCCAGCCTACGGTCGCCCTCTGGTCCAGGGGATCCCCGGTGCCGGCAGAGCCCAGCTGCTTGATGATCATCTTCAGGCCGCCGCCGCTGACCTCGGTCACGCCATAAGCGTCCGCGCCCAGGATCAGGGTGGAATAAACATCCCAGCCTGCGGTGCTGCCATCGCCCGACACGGCGGTGCCGGAGCTTTTGTCCTTGGCGGCCTTCTTCCAGACTTTGGCCTCTGTGGTCTCCACAAAGCGGCATCCGGCGATCTTTCCGATCTCGCCGGAATAGATGTTGTCCGTGTCCACATACTGATGGGGATATCTCCACTCGGGGTCGCTCATCAGGTCATAGGCCACATCGGGATGGATGATAGCCACATAGTCGCCGCTGATAGTGGGTGCATTCATGGCCTTCAGCTTGCGCACCGCCCGGCGGATGTCGTCCACGGTGAGGATGTTGTTGTCGCTGACCGTGGCGGAGCCGCCCACCAGGTTTGCCTTGTCGGTAACGCCGGATGCGCAGTAATACACATTGGTGCCGCCGTTGAGCACTTCCCGGGTGATGGTGTCCAGCGTCCGGCCCGCCTGGGATGCCAGCAGCTTGCTTGCCTGCATGAGGTTGTTGTCGATGGCCGTCAGCTGCAGCACATCAGACAGCGCCACATAGCCGCCATACTGGGAGACGGTGGCCGTGATGTTGGTCACATTCAGCTTCTGGCCGTCGGGGGTAACGCCCTCGGTCAGCGCCGTCAGCGCCTTGGGCAGGCTGGAATACTTGCGGAACTCGATGGTCTTGCCGCCATTCTGAGGGATGGGCCGCTTCTGGCCGAACTGGTCATGCACCAGCTTGGGCTCCGCAAGATCGATCAGGTTTTTGTCGTAATAGGTCTTCATCTCCACGCTCAGGCTGGAGCCGGAGGTGGTCTGCGTGGTCACATTGGTGTTCAGGTTGCCGGCGAAAAGATCCGCCAGCATGGGGAACAGTACGATTTCGGTGATGTTCATTGCTTCTCCTTTCCGCTTGGGTCAGAAAGAGATCTGCTCGCCTCTTTCCACCCGCTTCCGGATCTCGGCAAGGTCAGCCTTGCTCAGTTTGCCGGGATCGCTCTTCCGAATAAATCCGGACTGAGAAGAAGCTCCCGCCTCTGCGGGCCGCTGGCCGTTTGCGCGGACGCTGGCCGCCACATTGCGTTCCATCTGCTTTGCCGCCGCCTGCTGCGCCGCAGCCATCAGCTCCGCATGATGCACGGATTCATAGGCATTCTGCATGGGCACGCCCGCCCGCAGCATGGCCTGAAAGGCGGGGTTCTGCACCTCGGTCCTCAGGTCAAAGGCCCGATAGGTCTGCTTTACCTGCTCTGCCTCCTGCTGCCACTGCAAAAGCTGCTGCGTCTGCCGGCGCTGGCTCTCCTGCTGCTCCTGCCAGCGATGGTATACGGCCATCTGCCGGCGTGCCGTTTCCATCTGTCGGTATTGCTCGATGGAAACGCCCGCCTCGTCCGCTGCTGCGGTGAGGTATTTCGGGTCATTCTCCAGTGCCTGCAGCGCGCTTTTGGCGTCTGCGCCCTCCTGCAGGCCGTAGCGGCTTGCAATCAGGTCCAGCAGCGGCTGATAGGCCTGCAGCTGCTGCCGCAGGCTTCCCGTCTCCTTGAAGCGGTCATTGATGATCCGCTGGCTCTCCTCCGTAAACTGATCCTTGTATTCTCCGCGGATCAGCTCCAGAAAGGCCCGCTTCTTCTCCTCCGGTGTCTGGGTCTGGGTGACGGTGCCCTCTGTCTCCTGCTGACCGGCGGCGTCAGCGCCCTGTCCCTCCGGCCCGGCTGCGGCCGCAGCCTCTCTGCCGTAAAGGACCTTCTGTGTCTCGCCCGTTTTCTCCGGCCCGGTGCCGCCGGAGGCTGCCTGTGCCTCGCCGGGTGCTCCTGCCGCAGCGCCGGAGGCGCCGCCCTCTCCGTCAAAAAGGTTTTCCAGCATGGGCACGGTAAAAAGCTTGTGATCCATTCCGATCCTCCTTTGTCTCGCGGGGTATCGCCCCCGTGGGTCGGCTCGTTTTTCATGCTTCCTGCGGGATGCCGCGCAGGGGGGAAAAAATGAGCAAACCCCGTCTGCGCGGCCGACGCATTTTGCGTCCGTCCCGGGAGGACACTACCAGCGTAGCAGCTTCTCCCGTTCTTCCGCACCCCATATTTCAGACTTTTTTTATTTTTCCGGGAAAAAGTTTATCTCCTCCACCCGGATCAGCTTCGGGTGCTGCCGCTCCAGCTGCATAAGGCCCAGCAGCACAAAGGCAAACGCCTGTTCTGTGTCTTTTCCGCCCTCTGCCTCAAGCAGCGCATAGCCCGGCCGGTCTGCGCTGATATCACAGCGCAGCACGCGGCATTCCTCCGGATGGTTTGCCATCCATCCCGCCAGGGTACACACCAGGCCGGAGATCATATTGCATACTGCGGGGCTGCCCTCTGCGTGCCCCTTCAGCCGAAGGACGCACCGTCCGTCAGTCAAGCGGGCCGTTACCTGCGTCACAGCAGCAAGCGCCTCCCCTCTGCGGCGTTTTTGGCATGTGCGTCCGGTGATATTGCCTGCGCCATTCTCCCATGCGCTGGGTGTAGGCGGCGGAGGAAACGCCATAGCTCCCCGCCTCCCGGTTCATCAGATCCGCCTGCGCGTAAAGGTACAGGTCATAAATATCATCCCAGGGCGCGGGGATCAGCAGCGCCTCCTCCTGATCCTCCGGAAAGGTCTCCGGCAGCGTCTCCGGCAGCGTCTCGCCCGCCGCCGGCTCATGCCGCAGGATCACCTCATGCCAGATCTCCCGGTTTAAGTCCAGGATCCATTTTGCCTTAAGCTCCTCCGGCCAGGCATCCGGCCTTGCTGCCTGTGCCCTGTCTAAAACCTCGCGTGTCGTTGCCATGCCTTTCCCTCCTTATCCGTTGGGGCTCCCAGTGTCCATATCCGGGACAGAGCGTGCCGCCAGGCGCTGCTGATAGCCCGTCTGGTTTGCCCGCAGGGCCTCTGCCGCTTTGGCGTCAACGCTTTTTTCCGGCGCCGGGCCGCTGCCCTGCTCCCGGTTTTGCTCTGCGTCCTGTGCCTGCCGGGCCGCCTGAACGCCCGTCTGTGCCGCCATCATGGCCGCCAGCTGCTGCACCTCCTGTGTCAGCTGCTGCACCACCCGCAAAAGGGTCTGACCCTGCTGCACATAGGCCGTCACATCGTCCTTGCCCTCAAACTCCATCATGTTCAGCGCGCCCATGGCCGCCTGGGCGTTCTCCGGGGCGAAAAATCCGGCAGAATAAAGCTCCAGCGCCCGCTGGTTCTGCTCCATCCGGGAAAAGGGGTTGCGCTTTTGGGCCTTGATCTTGATATCAAATACCGGCTTGCGGAAGAGCGGCTCCCCGCCGCTGCCCGTGCCGATGGGCTGATTGCGGATGCCGGCATTGGAAAAATCAACAAACTGTTCCTGTCCGCTGCTTGCGGACAGAGCCGCAGGCGATTCTCCCGTGATGCGGAAGGACCGGGAAACATCGTAAAACTGCCGCATCCGCTCGATCACCATGTCCACGATCCGGCTGTGCGCCCGGTAGGAGGCGGCGATCATGTCCCGGCTGGCCTTGTTTCCCGCCTCCTGCAGGGCGGATATGGCCGCAGCCGCGGTAATGCCGGAGCCTGTGCCGCCGGAGTTCACATCCCGGTTTGCAGCCGTGTCCTTCATTTCCTCGATCTTGAGCTGCAGGATATTGGCATAAATGGCGGGCATGGCCCCCATGGTCAGCTGCTGCAGCTTGCCGCTGTCCAGCTGCCCCTCCACATGGATCAGCGGCTTGTTCCAGTCCAGATATTCCTCCTCGTTGATGCCCGCATTGGCAGAAACAAAGGTTCTCGGCTTGCTCGCCTTGGTGGCATACTCCAAAATATTTCCAAACAGCTTGTCAATATAGAGCTGCGGATCCTTACAGATGGAGACATACCCAAAGCCCACCGGCGTTCCCTTTTCCGGGAATAAACTGTCAAACACCACGGGATACCGCCCATCGGCATACCAGCCCTCCTGCTGATACTCCGGGTGGTTCTCGCTGGCGTAAAGCAGCGTGTCCCCGCAGAACTTGGCATAATGCAGCACAGTCCTGCCGGAGACGGTGCGCCGCTTGTAGTACCAGTCCACCACCACCGCCTTATCCGTGGTGTCCACCGTATCGTCATAGATATATTGCTTGATGTCCACCGCGCCGGAAACAGGCTTGCTGCCCAGCTGCGGATATTGCTGCCGCAGCAGCGCCTCGTCCACCAGTTCCACGATAAACAGGTTCCGGCTCCTCTGGATGTCCGTGATCCCCGGCTCCCAAAAGAGGTTCAAAAGATCGATCTTTTGGATGTCGATATCCCCCAGCCCATTTTCCAGCGCCGGATTCCAGAATATTCCATAGACCGCCGTGCCGTGCTTGAGCTTTTCCCACCAGTCATCCGAATAGGTCTGCTCGAAGCCGTTTTGCTCCAGCACCACCGGAATGATCTCCTGCAGCGTCCTTGCGCTCTGCCGGTCGCCAGGCTCCCGGGGCAGGATCGCCGCCTCCGGATAGTTGTCCATGGCGTCGGCGTGCTTGTTGAGGATGGCGTTAAACAGCCATGCGGAGGTAGGCTCCGCCCGCATGCCGGAGCAGCCGCATTTGTCTCTGCTCCGCCCCACGGCCTCCCAGTGCCGCAGCTCCCACCAGAGCTCATCCTCCACCACTCGGGCCTCCAGGTTGGCCTTGCCGCTCTTGTATTTGCGCAGAAGCTCCTGCGCTCTGCGCACATCCTCCTCCCCGATGATCTCCTGCTGCTGCGCTGTCAGCAGCATCGCCGCGGTCTGTCCATCCAGCGGCGGATCCTTGGGCAGCGCGCCCACGCCAGGAAGCCCCAGCTTTTCCCGCGCTGCCTCCTCCGGGCGCTGCTGCGCCCGACCGAAAATCGCCATGTGAATATTACCCCCTCATGTAAAAGTCATATCGTCCCAGCCTGTGCGTCTCCTCCTCCAGAGGATCCCAAGCCTTGGGCTCTTTCTGCTCCGGCACCGCAGGCGCGATGGGGTTCGCCATGCACACATACCGGCACTGGTCATAGATGTGATCCTCGCCCTCGGTGTTGATGTCCTCCACATCGGTCTCGTCATACACCAGGGCGGGCACCGTGCGGATAAAGTGCTTGCAGGTGGAAAAGACATACAGCATAGGGATCCCGTCCGCCATAGCCAGCCGGTGATGCAGCTGCATCTTTCCGGAGATCCGCGCATGGTCCCCCTTGTCAAAATGCACCCGCTCCCGGCTCATGAGATCCCCGATGCTCTCCGTTCCGTCGCTCATCCAGATGGCCGGGTCCCCGATGCGGTGGATCCTCTTGCCCCGGAGGTTGGGATCGTCGGCCTCGATCTGCCGGATCCGCCGGGCCACCTCCCCCGGCTCCAGCTTGACGCCCTGGTTTGGCGTCCCTGTGCAGCCGTAATACTCCCGGATGGCATACATCCGCCGCTCATGGTCTACGGCGTACCAGCCCACAGAAAAGGGCCGGGCATAGCCCCAGTCCAGCCCGCACCAGATGCTCCAGCTCTCCGGCACGGCAAAGGGGTCGATCACATGGGTCCCGATCCGGTCCTGATAATGGGCCGGATCATTGCGCCACTCGGTAAAAACCTGCCCCGTAAAACTGTCCCAGTCTCCATACAGGAGGGCGTTGCGCTCTGCCTCCGGCATGGAGGCCAGCCGCTGGACATACATAGGATCATTTTGCATGAGGATCTGGTTGTCAAACACAGAGCTGGGGACAAAGATCCGGCTCTGCTCCCCCGTGTGGGTTTGTCCTGCCGGATCCACCCAGGATGCCTCCTCCCGGATGGTGGTCATGGGTGCGCCGGCCGTGATAAACCGGTCCTTGACCCATCCATGCCCCACGCCGCCCGGGTTGGCCGTCGCTCGCATATAGACCCGCGTCCCCGGCCCGTTTGGGCGGTTGCGGGACTTAAGATACTCATACTCCTCTTGGGTGAAATGCGTTAGCTCGTCAAAGGCGATGAAGTCATAGGCCTGGCCCTGATACTGGATCTTGTCCTGCGGCCGGTTGAGGCTGCCGAAGATGATCTGCGCCCCGGAGGGAAACCGCCAGGTGTGGCTGCTCCCGTTGTACTTGGCCTTGGGATAGACCCTCGGGTAATAGTTCAGCGTCTTGTCGATGAGCTCCCGCAGCTGAGGGAATGTTTTGCGCAATATCAAGGCCTTATACCAGGGGATATGCACCTGCCGCAGGGCCTCGATCACCAGCGCATCGCTCTTGCCGCCGCCTGCCGCGCCGCCATAGAGCGCCTCATACTCTGACCGCGCCATAAAGGCCGCCTGCCTGGGCTGGGGCCGCCAGACCACCTTGGACACACTCATCGCTTGTCCTCCGGCGCGATCTCCGGGATGAGCACCACGCCCCCGCCTCCGTCACTGTCCGCCCGGCCCATCTGCGTCCACTTGTCGATCAGCGTACCGATGGCCGTGGTGATCTGCGCCGGGGTGGCCTCCCGGAGCTTTTCCGGGTCGTTGAGCACCGTCAGCCCCTTGCCGATGATCTCGCAGACCGTCTGCCGCTGGCTGTCCATATATGCCAGCACATCTGCCTGAATCTCTTCTTTTTTCTCAGCGGCTTTTTGTTCAAAGTCATCGCTTGCTTCAACAACGCGCTTTACCGTGGTAGGGTTTACATTGTTTTTCCTTGCCGTGGCGCGCAAGCTGCCGCTCTCCAGATAGTCCACAACGATCTTCTGCTTTTGCCGCTCGGTGAGCCTTGCCGCCATACGCGCCTCCTTTTCTTTGCGCCTTGCTCCCACCCCTGCATACTCTGGCGCAACCTTTCCCCTCTGCGGGTCTTCTCCCGCGATCCTGCACTTATCATCTCACAGGCCGTTTTTCCCCCGCACCCCATGTTTTCGGAAAATTTTTATTTTCGCCCGCCTGGGCAAGGCCCTTTCCGCCGTTCCGCTGGACGATTCCGCACCGCCCCGGCATTTGGCCGCTTTCTGGCCAATCTCTGCCGTTCACCCCATTCCCCGTGTGATTCCATGTCCTGCACACAAAAGCCGCTCCTGCGCCATTCTGGGCCAAAATATAGCGCAACAAAAAGCCGCCTGCTTTATGCAAACGGCTTTTTCGTTGTGGTGAGATATTAAGTAGTCACGGGCCCGGCCCATTGTTCCGCCATTGCGGCGGCTATGCCGGGGAAAGTTTTGGCCCTGTTGATGGGGTCCCGTTCTCTGCGGCCTTGAAAGCGCCGGTAGTTCCCATGTGCGTCTTTGCATCCGCCATTTACCCATGGGGTGACACCCTCCGTGATGATTTCGGTGGGGACCAGCAGGGGCAGCTCTTTGAGCCACAGGCATGTCCGCTTTGTGTACGGGTGCCCAAACTGCCACGGCTGTATTGCTTGGGTGTAGGGCGGTAGCTCCACGATTTTCAAAGGAGTGGGGTTTTCCACGGCGATCTTTGCACAGTCGGCGCTCAGAAAGCTCATAAAGAAAGCCTTGGCCTCCATTGCTTTGGCGTATCGCTCCGCCACAATCTCACCCTTTACCCTCATGCGGACGGCGCTGGCGTTGGTCAGATAGGTGCACGGCGGGAAAGCAATGAGCATGTCCCACCGCCCCAGCACATAATGTGCGGAGCCGTCACAGGTCTTGAAAAAGCAGTAGCCGTTGAGTAGAGGGAGCACATCTTGCTGGATGTGCCACTCAGGGTGGCCGCCGGAGCATGGGATGAGGTCACAACTGTATGCCTCATGGCCCAGCTTTCTCAAAGCTATGGTGACCGCCTGGCTTTCCTCGCAGGCAACAAGGATTTGCATAAAAGTCTCCTTCAGCCCACCACCGCATTGGCAGCGGGGGCTCGTTTGTTATCGCTTCCTCCATTTTTTCCCGCAGGCGGCGTGCTCCTCCTCCAGCGTGGTCTGCTGCTGCAACGGTACTGCCGTTCCCTGCGCGCGGTTCCGGGACTTCATGTATTCATATTGTTCCTGGGTAAAATGCGTTAGCTCGTCAAAGGCGACGAAGTTAAGCGATTTTCCCTTTTGCCGCGCCGCATACGCCCGAAAGCCGTTATTCTTCGCCATACTCATGCACCTCCTGCATCCATCCTCGCGCCGCAATTGGGACAATAGTTAGGGAACCAATAGTTCCACTTCGTTGCGTCCAGTCCTTCCGTTGACTTCTCTCCGCATACTGAGCAAGTTTCGTCTGCGTTCCACCTCCCATGCACCACCGGGGCAACATCAGCAGTGGGAAGTTCATAAAGATATTCTGCGAACTCTTCTGGAGTCAAAAGTGTGCAAGGCGGACTATCTGCCCTACCAGCATCAAAATTATTAAACGCTTTTACCGCCGCTTCTCGCTCAAAGTATTCAGCCATATTTTCACTTCCTTTTCTTTATCGCTCTCATCAGCACCACGGCGGCGCAGTCCTGAGAGTCTTCGTCCCACCATGCACACCGCTGTTCCTGACAGGGGCAGAGGGGAATGTCTCCGGGGCAGCTCATAGACAACGGGCAAATTTTCTTCTCATTCTCCATCTTTAACTCTCCTATTCCACGCTTCAATTGTTGTCGCAATCTTTACTACAGCCGTTATTCTTCGCCATGCTCATGTACCTCCGTGATCCAGATCTCCGTCCTTGGACTGTTCCGGTCCACCAGACAGCGGCTTCCGTCGTGGGAGGCCACGATCCTGTAGCAGTCGTCCGCCAGGATCCCATAAGCCACAAGGATGTCGTCCGCCGCCTCCAGCAGGTTGGTCAGATCCCGCCGCCTGTGGTCCGGCAGATAAAACAGGCATGTCACCGTCACCGGCCGATCGATGGGCCTTGCGGGTGCAGGCCGCAAAAACGGCCCGCAGTCCCGCGCATACCTCCGGTATTGCTCCGAGGGGACAATAAACGGTCTCCCGCCCGCGCCCCGCCGGAGGATCTGCGCCGAGTTTTTTTTGGTCACAGGCGCCAGCGGGATCACATACCGCAGCATTCTGTTTCCTCCTCGTTTTTAGCTTCCGCCGTTTTGCTTTCCTCTCGCCTGACCGCCCGGATCCGGTATCCATCCGCCTCCGGCAGCCGCACCGCGCGGACGGCATATTCCCGGTTCAGCTGCTGCGCATCCACACAGGATAGTGTCAGCTCAAAGCCTTGTGTGGTGCCATCGGGATAAGAGAGCTTTGTGCCATAGAGCTGTCCCAGACGGATCAGGATCGCATCCAGCAGCGCAGAAAGCTCCCGGCTTCCCTGTATCATCAGCCTTGCCTGCTCCTCCGCCTCCCGGCACTTCCTCCGTTCCAGCAGCAGCCGCTCCCGCAGGCTGTCTCGTTCCTTCTTCAAATCCTCCGCCCTTCCGCAGGCGCAGTCATGTTTCGTCATGTTTTCCCGTCCTTTCGTAATAGCTCTCCAGCGCCCTTGCCGTGGGGCAGTTTCTCCAGCCCTGGGCGCTGGCGCAAAAGGTTTTCGCGTGCTCGCATGCGGAGCGCCGGTCCGGAAGGATCACGCAGCTTCCGCATTCGCAGCGGATGGCAAAGGTCTTTCCGCCCTTTGCCGTGTAGTCCGCCACAAAATATGGGCATTGGTAAGCAAACAGCCGGATCATTCCGCTGGCCATGCGCCGCCTCCCTTCAGGTTTCGTTCCGCAAAGGTGCTATGGATGCCCGCCCATTAAAATGGCGGGTCATCCTCCGGGCCGCCCATCTCCGCAAAGCCGTTGCCGTAGCCGGAGGGCGGAAGCCAGTAAAGCTGATCCTGCGGCGCATAGCCGGCCTCCGCCGCCGGCGCTGCCCTGCCTGCGGGCCCGTCTCCGGCTCTTCCCGCGCTGTCCTGTTGTTTGGATCCGCAGAAGTGCAGCTGCTCCGCCACGATCTCCACAGCCTTCCGCTTGTTGCCGTCCTTGTCCTCCCAGGTCCGTGCCTGGAGCCGCCCATCAATGGCAAGCATTTGCCCTTTGGCAAAATACCGGCTGGCAAACTCCGCCGTCTTGCCCCAGCACACCACATCAAAAAAGTCCGCCTTGCGCTCCTCCCCGGCCTTGGCATACCGATCCACCGCCACCGCAAAGGTGGTCACCATCGTCCCGCCCGGGGTCTGCCGGAGCTCGATATCCTGACACACGCGCCCCTGCACCACTACTCTGTTGATCATATTGCGTCCTCCAAATAGTTTTTCCCAAACACCCGGACAAAGTCCTCGGTGCTCCAGGCTTGTTCTCTCATGGCCCGCCTCTGGGCCTCCTGCTGGATGATCCTGCGGGTTACGGGGTTAAAATGCACGCCATTGGGCGGCTCGTTGTGGCAGCTGTGGCAGAGCTCCACCGTGAGCCCATATCGCTCGCTCGGCTGCCGTTTCGGCCCGCCAAACGCATGATGCCGCTCCACCAACCCCCAGCGCCCGCACAGTGCGCATTCGCCCATCATGCGCCCCACCGGTCCATCATCCGCGCGATCTCCTCCGGCGTGGCCGTTGGGATACCGCAAGCCTTGCAGTCCTGGACGATCATGTCGATCAGCCGGGACATCTGCCGGGTGTCATACTCGCTGGAGCCGTAATACAGCACCAGGTTTTCACACCCCGGCAGTTTGCTGGGGAGGGTGTCGCTCACCCAGCCCAGCCCTTTTCCACTCCAGATCCGCCGCAGGGTTTCCGCCGCCTCCGCCTTAATGCAGACGGTCTGGCAGTTGCCGCCGATGTTGCGGACATACCCCCGATAGATCTCCTCCTTGGGGAGCGCCATCCGCTCGGCCAGCTTGTCCATGAGCGTCCAGGCGTAGGCGTTGCTGTCCAGGCTCCGTTTTTTGCGCTGCTGCTTGAGGGTGAGCTCATAGCGCTTGCCCTCCTCCATCTCGCCGATGATCTCCTGGGCGGCCCGAGGACTGTCCGCCCGGAAGCAGAGCCATGTCCCCTCTCCGTCCATCATCCACCGGGCCTTACTGACCAGCATTTTCCTGCTCCATCAGCCGCTTTTCTGCGTCATTAACCCGCTTCTGGCAATCGGCACAGAGCGTGTGGCCGAACCGTTTGGTGCTGTACCCGGCGATGTTTTCCGCCGTCCAGATGGTCCCGTCCCGCAGCGTCACCGGCTGGATGAGCTTGCCGCAGTCCTCGCAGCGGATAGCCTTCCCCGCCGCCTGGGCTGGAGCTTTGGCCGTGGCCTGCTTGGCGGGAGCCTGGGCCTTCGCCGGTGGCGCGTCACCGCCCGTGTACTTGGTACGCCCTGCGGCCCAATATACATCCGCCCCGATGCCCAGGGCCTTGCAAGCCACGCTCAGCGCGTCCGTGAGTGCCATCTTGTAGCACTCGTCGCTGGTATACAGCCCGTTTCGCTCACTGGCCACATAGGAGGATCCGCCGGTCCCGGGGACCGCCTCGCTCCACGCTCCCTCCCAGCGATAGTACAGGTCGATGTCCACAAAGCACGAGATCTCGTTGTTTGCCCCACCGACCATTTCCCGCCGGGTGATGATGTACTTCCAGCCGATCCCGCAGGGTCCGAACAGCTCTGTGAGCTTGGAGATTCGCCATAGAGGGTTTACATCTGTCATCCCCTTGAGCCGCCCTGCGCCGATGGTTTTCTGCGCTTCCTTTGGCACGGCACGCCCCTGGTTAAAAATCGTCATGTTGTCCATTTACTTCACCAACACATTGACTTTTTCCGTCAGCTTCGCGCCCGGGATGACCTCCCCCGCCTTGAGCAGGGGCCCCAGGTCGCCCTTTTTGATGGCCGGCAGTGTGTACGCGATGAGATCATGCCGCTCATTCTCCCTGGCCCAGTTCACGGCAGCCCGCTCGTCTGTGATCTCCACCCGCTGGCTTCGGCGGAAGCTCACGAAGCACCGGGCGGTCTCAAACTTCCGCCCCTGCAAGGCGCCCTCCAGATACCGTTCCCGGCTCTCGATCATGACCTCAATGGCCTTCCGCCGCTTAGCGAGCGCCGCCTCTTCCTCCCGGATGGCCGCCGCCTGGGCCTTGAGGTCCTTGCACCAAAGGGCAACATTCTCAAGCTTTTTCTCCCGCTCCATCTGGAGCTCCTCCAGCTTGGCCCAATCTGTGATCTCCCCGGTCTCCGGGTCCGCCAGCTCCAGGATGCTCTTGTCGATCTCGTAAAGATTCACCAGTTTTCACCATGCCTTTCTGCATATTCCTCCGGGCCCATTGCCCGGAGACACTCGCTGCACCCGACGATGTTGCCCTCTGCGTCCTCATATGCGGTCTCAAACTCCGCGCCGCACACCGGGCAGTACACCGGCGCTGCCTCCGGGTCTCCTTCCCGCATCGCCCGGGCGATGTCCGGGTGATCCGGGCACTCATTCCCCCACATAGGGATCCTCCATTTCCCACGACCAGGTTGCCGTGTCCCTGTATTCCTTGCGGAAGTGGTTGCGATTTCCGTCTCCCGCCCAAAAAAAGTAATCCTCCGGGATCACGCGGCCCACCGCCGTCTCTCCCGCCAGCTCCCGCGCCCTGCGGGAAAGGACATCCTCCGCCAGCGCCATCAGCTCCTCCGTGGCCGGGTTGTCCTCCCGCAGCCCGCGAAACTGCTCCGGCTGCAGCAGCACCTCCCGGAGCGTGTCCGGCCACCTGGGATCGCTTACTCGGTTCAGCGCCACCCAGACACAGGCCGCCTGCTCCGTTGTGCTGCAGCCTCTGGCCTCGCCCCAGAGCATTTTTGCCAGCAGGACGATGGTTTCCTCCTCCTGCTCCGTTTCCGGCTCCTGCGCCGCCTCCGCAGCGGGAATCGCTATTTGCATCGGCTCTGCAGAAAGCATGGGCTCCGAGGCCGCCTGCGCCCGGCGCTCCGTTTCCAGCGCCTCGGCTCTGGCCTCCGCCCGGGCCGCCCGCTGCTCCGCCGCCGCCAGATCCCGTGCGGCCACGCCGGTATAAAGGGTCAGCACCAGGCAGACGGCGGAAAGGACGCCGATGACAAAGCGCTGCTCCCGCACCACGGAATACCGGTCATACCGCTGCATGCGCTCTCGCCTCCTCCTCGCTCATAATGTAATCCTCCGGTCCCAGCCCCAGCGCGTCTGCGATCCCGCAGAGGGTGGCCGCCGTATAGCGCCAGCCCTCGCCCTGCTCGATAAAGGCCACCATGGCGCGGGAGGTCTGCAGCGCTCCGGCCATACCCGCCTGGGTCAGCCCCAGCTGCTTCCGCACGGTGATCATCTCCTGCCGGATCACCCCAAGGCGGATCCGCTCCTTGGAGATATCCTCCATCTTCGGCGGCCGCACGCCGGAAAACTCCGGACAGTCCTCAATGTGCCAGGAATCTGTAGGCGCCGCGCCGCCGCCCGGGTTGATCCTCGTGGGTGTAGCCGTCCAGCCCGCCACCGGCGTAAAATCCCGGCTCCAGCTGCAGCCGCCGCAGGCCTTGTCGCAGAGGAAGCAAAGCTCGTTGGCCGCGCCCTTAAAGTCCGCCGCGTTCGGTACCTTACTGCTTGCCATAGATGGCCTCCATCAGCTCCTCCTGCGGGATGTGCAGCATCCGCACCAGCTGTCCCAGCTCCCGCACGGTCAGCGCGCCGGGGTCGTTGCACTTGCGGCGCACCGTGTCTTGCGCCTTGACCATCTTTTTTGCCAGCCTCGGCACATTCAGCCCGTTCCGGGCCATAGCCACCCGGAGCACCACCACCATCCGCTCCCGCATCCGGTCGCTCTCGGTCAGATTGATTTTTGGCATTGCTTTTTCCTCCCGCCTATGGTATCATAAAGCTGCTTTTATTTTTCATGCCGGCTTCTCCGGCGCGCCGTCCGTGGGCTTTCCTCCCCGGGCGGCTTTTTTTGCCTTCTTCGCGGCAGCGTATTGCTTCCATTTCTCCTTGTTGGCCTCGTAGTATCGGCGCTGGTACTCCGCCACGGCCTCCTTGTTGGCCTCCCGGTATCGGCGC
>ERZ1026848.132-NODE-132-length-39843-cov-7.086333_pt1 | contig 39843 bp, 57 predicted proteins | sample MGYA00380154_ERZ1026848 | MGnify/ENA primary metagenome ERZ1026848 (study PRJEB33269, sample SAMEA4719790) | human gut metagenome | biome: human-associated habitat; feature: organic feature; material: feces | place: Cameroon | collected 2013-10 ...
TTTATTTCCTTGGTAAGGATGAGGTCGGCAGTTCGAATCTGCCCAGCAGCTCCAAGACAAAACCGCCACAAAAGTGGCGGTTTTTCTTCGTTTTGCGCGTCATTTATAACTTTTATGCTTAAAAAGTTTCGGATTTCTAACTTGGTTTTCCGAGCCCGTCATACATATTTTAGCGTATTTTTGCGCATTTTCGCATATATTTCACTACATTTTCACTACATTTTTTGCGCCAAAAAAGAGCCCGGATAAAGCGTCCGAGCTCTTTGTCATTTCACGCGTTTTTCAGCACACTGATTGCTTTCTTTATCGCCATGTGCTCAGACTCGCCGCCGGCATCCTTGAGCATATCCTCAAGCTGCTCGATAGCGTGTTCCGCACCGTCGGCGCGGCTGTACCCTCTGCGGCTGTACCCAGCATCGCGGGAGGTAAAGCGCCCCATGCTGTCGCGGCCTCTGCGATAGCTGTTGCCGCGCATGTAGCCCTCTGCGTCCCATTCGCCGGTACGGCTGTAGCCATCGGCCATCATGATCTTGTCAATGTTCTTGATGCTGTGTACAAGCTTGTCGATGACCTCGAGTGCGCCTGTATTCAGTTCGCCCTGTTCCGCGATATCGTCAAGCTCCTCGCACAGCATATCGCGAAGTTTTTCAAGTGATCTCATACTCATAGTTTTACTCCTCTCATGCAATTCTCTCAACGATCAGGTTGGAGTTCGCGAAGTTAATAGCCTGTCCGCTTGTGTTCTCCGCCGCCACAGTCAGGCAGCAATCACGCGGAACATTCACATTTGCCGCAACATAAATGTTAAAATAATTTCCCACAGCAGCCGGTGTCACAGTAGCCGTCGCAGCGGTAAGCGGCTCGCCGTTTATTGCGATAGCGGCGGTTATTGCCTCGACCGTGCCGCCCGTGGGTATCGCTATGTTCGCGCCGAAGGCAACGCGGAAACGCGCCCTGCACTGGTTTGTCAGACCGCGCAGTGTGACAATGCCCGCGCCCTCACGGTGTACGATACTGCAATTGCCCTGCACCGCCGTTTCCGTCAGAGGCACATTCTGCCCTGCCGCGACGCTGACTATATTGGAATTTGTAAATTCAGCCATAATGTTTGTCCTTTCATAAAAAATGCGGTGAGACGTGAGCCTCACCGCTTGATCTTAGTATCGGTAAAAGCCCGATCATTTTCGTGAAGTCACGAAAAAGCTGTGCTGTGCAATTGTTATGCGCAGTTACCGCAAGCGCCGTAAGGTGCGGACGCTGCCCACGGGTTACAGGTGATGTAAGCCGGAGTGGGACTCGGCCTGAGCTGTGAGACAAGGTAATTGTTCTGCGCTGCCTGAGAAGCTGCAAGCTTGAGGTTCTGATTTTCGGTCTGCAGATCCTGCATCTTGCTGTTCACGAGGAAGTCGAGAATTGCCTTGCTGTTGCAGTTGGCGTTGTCGATAATGTCGCGAGTGCTGTTCTGAATGGTGTTGCGCGTGTCGCATGCCTGCGTTGCCATGTCATAGCGCACCTGTGCTATCGCTGCACGGTTCTCGCAGCAGCACTCCTGCGCCTGCATCTGCATTGCGTTAAGCTGTGCCATTAGCGCGGCCTGCTGGTTGCACTTGGACAATTCAGCGGTCTTGAAGCCGCTTGTGACCGCCTGAGTGACGTTTGCAAAGCCGTTGAGCATACCTGTGTTCATTGCATAAAAGCCGTCGCACAGACCGCTGTTAACGCCGTCAAGCTTGCGTTCGAGGTTTGCAAAGTCGGAGGTCAGGACATAGCCGTCCATAACACCGCCGTTGTTGCCGCCCCAGCCGTTGCCGCCCCAGCCAAACAGGATAATGACAAAGAGGATCATCCACCATCCGTCACCGCCGAAGCCGCCCCAACCGGAGTTGGAGGGTGATACCGGCATAGTCATTACCGGCGCATCGGAAGAAAGAGCCATGATTTAATTTTTCCTTTCAAAATGTATTTACAAATACCCGGCCGGATAAAATGTACTTACTTCATAAGTGCCTGGAACTGCTGCGCAAATGCCTGCGCCTGGTTTAACTGCTGCTGCGTTATCCTGCCGCTCTGCAGCATCTTTTGTACCTCTTGCTGAGGGTTGCCCTGAAACGTGCTCTTGAACTGCTGAAAGCGCTGCACAAGCTGCTGAAACTGCGGATTCATGCCGCCGCCGAGAGCCTGAAAAAGCGGATTACCCATTGCTTACTTCCTCCTTCGGCATAAGTGCCTCGACCTTTTTTGCCAGCGCATCATACTCTGCGCGTGTCACATACTCCACGCCGGGAGCTGCTGTCGGCATTGACTGCGTTCTTTCCGTGTAGTCGAGTATTCGCATTGCCGGTATACCCGAAGCGTCTACGGACTTTAGGTATATCGTCTGCCGCTCACTGTCCCACAGTGGTACTGTGTTGCCCGGCGCGACGAGATACGACTTGCCCGCCGCCTCGCCCTGCACCCAGATCATGCCCGGGCTCTGCTGCTGCATCATCGGCTGCTGCTGTGCTCGCATCTGCGCGAGGTTGTCCATCATGGGCGGCTGCGGGTAATACGGCTGCCCATACGCTGCGTTGTAACCAAAAGCCATTACTGTTCCTCCCGTTTTTCAAAGTAGTAGACCGGCACCTCGTCCCCGCTGTCCCACGTGTCGTAATAGTCGCCGTTCTCGACCGCTACGACGTGGCCGGACAGTGCGAGCACATAAGTGCCCTGCGGATGTTCATCGGCGAAGGCGGCTACTGTGTAGCACTCGGGACAGGTGTCCGGCAGCGCATGCTGTCTAAAGCCGTTGGCCTTGAGGTAACCACCCCAAACACTGTTTGCCGAGGGCATGTCATGTACTCTCAGACCTTCAACGCACAAAGCGAGATAGGTCTTATCCCAAACGGTATTCATTGCTTTGGCTATTGCCCTCACGGTGCAGTCGCCCACGCGCTTTGCATCCGGGTTGGGATTAAAAAACACGAACATTTCGCCGCCTCCTTGTACTTAAAAGCTTAAAGCCTTTTTCGATTTCAAGGGGGTACTCAATGTCCGTGTTATGGGGAATATGCGCGTAAAAAAAGAGGAGGTTTATGCCTCCTCTCAGCTTTTGAAAAGCCGCTCGTAATTGTGTTCGATTTTTACTCTTGCCGTAGAAAGGCGTTTCGAGACGGTTTTTCGATCAAGCCCTATTTCCTCTGCAATGTCTATCTGCGGTATCTGCTGTATGAAATACAGATCAGCGATCTTGCTGCCCTCGCGTCCGAGGTTTGAGCTGTATATTAGCTTTTCCCACTGTTCACGCGGCAGCAGCGCCATGTCCGGCGGCAGCCTCAAACGTGCCTGTGTCATTTATCGCACTTCGGCTTATCATACTCCATAGCCTGCTTGCTGTCGCTTACTCCGGCGGTCGTCGGGTCGGTAACTACGCCGAGAATGGTAAGCACCGCGAACAGCGCGTTTACAACGGCCAGCAGCTTGTCTCCCAGCGCGTCAAGCTTAAGATCGATGCCGAACACCGCCGCCACTACCTGAATAAGCAGCAGCACCGCCGGAACGAGCGCGATCCAAAAGGTTTTGTTTTTAAGTCTTACAGTCCAGTTGATTTTCATAATTAGCCCTCCTGTTGATGTGCCTGTTTATTGATGTGTTTATCTAATTTGGTTTTTGCATCGGTAACTGTGTGGTTTGCGCCGAGCTGCCCCAGCCCGTCAAGGCAGGCCGACAACGCATAGACTATCAGGGTCAGCTCTTTCCGCTCAGTGGCGGCAGCTCTCTCTATCCTGTCCATGCGCTTATCTTGCTCCTCTTGGTGCTTTACCCAGTTATATACCTTGTTATAGTACCCGGCGATTGCTATAACCGCCGCGATAAGAGCAGCCGTTGTGATTATCGTTTGTGTCAAGGGATTTATCCTCCGTTATGTTTGTGTGGCCTTGAAGCGCTGCCCGTAGCCGAAATCGACCGTAAATCCGGGCATAATATCACGCCTTTCCCATAATGCGCTGACAGAAGATCATTACCCTTAGCATATCCTCCGTCAGGTCGATAACGCCGTTGCCCTTGCCCTTGATTATGCCGTCCTGCATAAGCTGCTTTACGGTGTCGCGGTAAAAGCCCTCCGGCACATCCTCTATCGTTTTCCATCTGACCATTTCTTCATCCTCGCTTTCTGCTGTATATTTCGGTCTGCCGAAGCCGTAGACCGTGCTGCCGAGATATCGGGTAACGCGCTGTACGGCGTTGCCGTAGTTGCCCTCTATGGTAACGAACGTGTTGCCGCTCACGCTCTCGACAATGCCCGTGTGGCAGGGCAGCCCGTCGCGGCTGTCGCGCTGGAAAAACTGATCGCCGACCTGCGGCTTGGTGAAAAGCCTCGCCTGCGCCGCGTAGTATTTCGCCCACGATACGCAGCTTGCGCCATATGGTCCCGTAAGGCACAGAATATCCTTTGCCTCGCTCCCGGCAATGCGCCAAAAGCACCATGCCACAAAGCTTGTGCACCATTCATAGCCATTCTTCGGCGTGTTCCAAAATCCCGCCTTATCAAGCTCGGCCTGAAACATCGTGAAGTTGCCTCTCCCGGCATTGTCCTCAAAGCTGTATAAGTCCTTGTTCGATGCTTTTTCCCTGTAGCCTATGTACTTTGCCGCAAGCTCAAGCACCTGTTTCGGGGTAATGTTCATGTTGCATCCTCCCATGCGCTCGGCAGCGCTGCCGCATCGTATACTACGTTATCCTGCAAGCACCTATGCACAGTGCCGGAAGCGTCCTTGTAGCATTCGCCGGTCATGTACATGCCGCTCGTTCCGAGAGGGGCTACCCATGCTTTAGCCTTGGCCGGGTCGGTCGTGTGACACAGCCCCCACAGCGCGCGCAGAGTGGACGGTCTGCCCTGATAATTCGCGGCGTTATAGGGCTGGATAAGCTTCCACACCTGACCCTCGTCGGCCACCGGCGTTCCCACGGGACATGCACTGTAGTCCTTCGTCGCGTCGAAATCGGGCACGGCGATTTCTGCGGCGATAATTTCAGTGCCGGTCATGGTGTTCGCCTTTGTCCGCAGGGCTGCGGCATCATCCGCGCCCTTTTCTCTCATCTTGTTGATTGCCTCATCCTTAGTCATATGCTGTTTACTCCTTCCTTGTATGCCGTCTCAAGGTCGCCGGTGCTCACGGCGTTTTTCAGCTCGGTTCTCATATCCTGTACAACACTTGCGTTCTCGTTGACTTCGAGCATTCTACCCGTCGCCAGCCAATCGTTAAGATTGCTTTCGATTTTCGCCTGCAAGCCGTCCTTTTCCTTGACATGGATAACATATTCGTCGTATTCAAACAGCGGCGTGGGGTTTTCAACATCTGTCGGCGTGATATTCTTTATGTTTTCATGCAGTCGAATTTCTGCATATCCCGGCATCGGCCAGTAGCTTTCTACCGTGACCGCTGCCGGTGAAGCGTTGCCTTGTACTCTCATGCTGTTGCCTCCTTATTGGGGAATGTGAATTGTTCTTAAATGCATTGTGGAGGAACTTGTTCCACTGCTATAAAAATTGCTAAAACCAAATAAACCTGTTGCATCGCCAGGTTTTGAACCAGGGCTAAAGACTGGATATGTTGTGCCCGATTCGTAATATGTTGTATCGCACATAAAGGTCGTACCGCTTCCATTACCACTTGCAGCAGGTAGCATAACCCATGGGTACGCAGAATCGAAACCAACTTCCGTGATGTACACTTTGCTCGACGAGTAAATGGTGGGATGTGAGTATGATAGCGTATTGTAATTGGTGTATATGGAAGAGCCATATTTGGATGGATCATTGCATATATAAAACGTTAATTGATTCAGACCCGCACCGTTAATTAACTGCGGGTAACCTCCCCACAAATTTTCAATTCCGCGCCAAACGACGCTTGTTTGACCGTCGGTTCCAGCCGGGATGCCGGTCAACCCAGGAACCGAATCACATGCGCCGGTCGATGGTACAGTATAAGTATCTGCATTTCCACGTCCAATTACAGACTGCACATCGTTGTTTGCAAACTCTACAAGTATCAGCATTTGAATCGCTGAAAGCGCTGACAAGTCCATAATGTGCCACCCGCTCCCCTTTTGGGTAGCTTTACTCCAAAGGTCGTCTATTGAACCGCCCGAGTATAAATTACTGTCTGATACTCCGCTTTTCGATGCCATATTATTATTTGCGCAGTATGCTGCGATATCTATGTAATCCTTAGGCGAATTGCCATGATTAAATGCGGGATGCAACGTGAAATCAGTAGCCGCACTTCCCGAAATTTTGATATATTCGATATTACCGCTGCGGTAACGACGATACCAAAACTTAGGTATTCTTACCATTACGTCGCCTGTGGATAAAGTAACGCGTTCAATATTGCCCCACGGGGAATATGTATCGAAGTCACTACTTCCTGCAATGGTTCCTTTTGACGCAGTTGCTGATAATCCAACCGCATCGTCCGTCCTTGCCCACGCGGGAGATGAATTTGTTATATCGCGGCTGATACCGAAAACCTTGTATGACGTTCGGCTGACTTTCGTAACAGACCCGTCCTCCGTTACATTCACCGTTACTGTACTGGTTTGCCCATCCTTCGATACGCTTACTATCCATGCGCCAGCACGTTTTACTTTGAAATTAACGCTGCCCGAAGTATCAGGCGCAGTCAGCGTCGTGCTGCCGTTTGTGCAGGTGCATACCGCGCCGGAGTTGTATGTCACCTGTATGATAGCGGCAAAGGATGAACCGCCGTTGCAGTGATTGATAAGAGGCATTACAAATCCCTCCTTATGATGATGGTTACAGGGATATCCGTTGTCGGAACGTCACCCAGCGCGACGAGCTGGATGCTCCCTGCCGCCTGTGTGCCGCCGACAATCATTGCACCGCTCAGCGCTTCCATCTGCGCCTGCGTTATGCCGTTGTTTTCTCGCGGCAGAAGCTCGACCGCCGATGTCGCCGTAATGTTCGCGTTGCTGACGGTGTATTTCTTCGCCGTACTCCAGCTCGACGCATACAGCGTTGTGTTTACTTTGGTGCTGAGTCCGGCAGAGGTTAGTATCCATGTATACCCCGTCGCTTCTGCCGCCGTGCAGTGCCACACGCGTTTGTTGGTTTTGTCAATGTACTCCTGCCCGACTACGCCGACGGTCGATGTTGTGGGTGGGGTGGTACCGATGATGGGCTGAGGCAGATCATCAAGCGCCGCCTTTACGCCTCCCGAAGTAACCGGGTTTGTGCTGCCTGCCGTGGGTGCTGTGTCGAATGTCAAAGCATTCTGCTTACCGTTCCACGCCGTCCTCTCTGCGGCGGTAATGTGCTTGACGGTGTTTTCCGCGTGGGTATTTAGATTGCTCTGTACGGTCTGTGCCGCGCCCTGCGCGTCCGCTCCGACCATTGCGGCGGTGTAGTCGCCCTGCTTCGGAACAACCGCGCCGCCGCGCCCGTTGAAGCTCGTAACGCCGCCGCCGGCAGCTCCCTGTGCGGCCATAGCCCAGTACTTGGCGTTGTTCGTGTCCTCTCCGGTGCGCGTCCCCGTGCCGCCGACTGCCCAGCTCTCGGATAATTTGCCGTTTGCCGCTGCCGAGGCCGCTGCCATTTTTGCTCCGGCCTCGTATTCTGCCGACGCATCCTTGGATAAAGCCGCCGCCGATGCAGAGCTTGCCGCCGCCGATGCAGAGCTTGCCGCCGCTGATGCCGCGTTTTCCGCCGCCGACTGTGCGCTCACCGCTTTGCCTTGAGCTGTCTCGGCCTTGCTCTGCGCGTTTTCCGCCTTGCTCTGCGCAGTCTCGGCCTTGGCCTGTGCCGCCTCCGCTGCCGCCTGCGCATCCTCGGCTTTGCCCTGTGCGGTTTCTGCCGCTGTCTGCGCGCCCTTTGCCGCCTGTGCCGACTGTGCCGCCGCCGACTGCACCTGAGCCCATATAGGCAGTGTGCCGGTCGATACGTCCTCATAGCCCTCATAGCCCTTGCGTATCTTGCCGACCGTCGCCCACACCGTAGGTATCGCAACGACGTTTGCGTTGTCCGCGCCGTATACGCCGACCATAAGTATCTCGTCGCTTTTTGCAAGACACTCCTGCGGTATGGAGCAGACATTGTTTTCCCAGTACGAGTCGAGCACGACCTTTGTAACGTCGCCTGCCGTGAATATCGCGGTTCTGCTTATTCCCGAATGCCAATCGGCTGAAAACTCGAATTTTATCTTTGCATTTATCATGCCGCTGGTTAGGGTTTCGTTTTCCGTCACCGTCGCCAGCGCTTTGCCGATCATGATTGTTGTCAAAAGGCTTTTCCTCCTTTTCGCTTATATCTCAAGCATAATAAAAAAGGATGGAGCATGTAACTCCACCCTTGCCATGTTATTTAGTTTTCTTTGTCGGGATTGTAATATTCCCGTGCGTGGTCGATTATAGCCTGCATCGGGTTTGCGCTCTTGTATGCCGCCAGCTCCCATTTTGCAAGCGAATAGTCGTTGTTGACCTCGTACTTTGCAATATGATCGGCGTAGGAATAGACATATTTGAGCATGTACGCCTTTTCGGGGTCTGCCGCGCCGGAATATGCCGCGCTGTTTATAACGCCCTGCGCAAGCTCGTATGAAGTCTGGCCCTTCGTCGTCGCGTATTTTACATACTCGTCGGCTGTCAGGTACTCGCCGTTTATCTTGGTGTTCGTCTTTGCACGGCCGGGATATACGCTCGTTTCGCCGAGGTCGTAAAGCCGCTCAAGCTCGCCGTCGATCTCCGTCGGGCGCGCCTTCTTGACGTAAGCGGGATTGACGAAGTTGTTGAGCATTCTTTCAAAGAGGTTGCCGGTCTCCTCCGTGCGCCCCCATGCGTCGATGTACGGTATCTGACTGAAATCGTAAAGCGGTATCTTGTTTGCGATCTTGCCCCACATGTATTGCAGCTCAGAGCCGACGTTGCTGTTTCGGTCAATGTATGTCGTCTCGCGCTGAGTTTCCTCAAATGTGCGCTCAGCCTGTCCGAAAATGGTGGGGAAATACTGTGTTAGGTAATTTATCGTGGCCTGAGAGAGAATTTTATACATGCCGCTCGCGTCATCAACGTAGCCTATGTTATTTATAAGGTCACTCACACTTTGCAGCATTGACATTTCAAGTACGGGAGTGGTCACGCTGGCGAGTGATTTAAGCAGACCGTCAAACCAATTTGCACTGTCATTTTTGCCGCTCCATGAGTTGTACAGCTCCACGCCTACAAATACCGGCAAGCACTCGGGCGCGAGCCAGTCAAGCGTTACATTGAAGCTGCCACAATCAAGTGCATATTTCTGATTTCCGCTCAGCTCATCGAATTTGCTTTGCTTATCGTCGTCACCGCTGCCGCCGAGCAACATGCCCTGCCAAGCCAAAAGCACGCCCAGCCCCATGAGTGCCGTACCCGTAAGCCCTGCCGAAACTTCGTCTATAAACTCTGCCGGGCTCATGCCGTTATCAACGTCACCGTTTACATACGCCTTGACTCTTCGGATGTCCCACAGAGACGTCATAAGTCCGACCGGCGAGTATTCCATACCGCGGGCTAAGATGTTGGCCGGGGTTTTCTTGAACGGCAGAATGCCCTCTACAAGCACGTTTACAGCCTTGTACCTTGTTTTGCCGAGATTGCTGACCCATTGTGAAAACACGTTAATGTCGCGATATGTGGCTTTCTGCGCTTCCTTGACGGCAATGGCCTGTGCCTTGGCAACCGTCTCGTCGGCGACCTGCCCGGAGAGCAATTGCTCCACGCTTATGTCGTTTGACTTGTACCACCGTGCAAGCGCATAAGCGTAAGCATTTTTGCAGAAGAAAGCATCCTCCTTGTCGAGTGCCTTTGAATTGGCTTTGCGCAGCGTTTCCAGCGGTTTGACCTTATCATATATAGTTCTGTTGTTGTCTATTCCACTGAAATTGTCGTTGTACTTGCCGCCCGAAAGGATAACGTCCTGCATCGCGGCATAATCCATCTTTCCATAGTCAATAAGCGCTTTATCCGTCGCATTCGAGGAATTGAGTATTGCCTTGCTGCGCTCAATGCCGCCGTCAATTTTAGCGTCAGCCATATTCTCGATGCCATACGCTATAATATTCTTTACTTCTCTTACCGGCGTAAAAAGTGCATTGCCCAAGAAGTTTCGGACATGTGTCCTCGGATTGCCCAGCATAGCGAGATAGCGGAAGTTGTTGAGCTTTTCGTACCACGTCGCGTCTATCTGCTGTGCTACGCTCTGCTCGATGTTCGCCCACGCGGTTTTTATGCCGTCCTCGTCGCCCTGCCTGAGCGCCTTGGCGTACTCGTCGTAAAGGATTTTGTCAACATGGATATCCGCTTTGTTGTCCTTGTACCGCTCGTTGAGGTCTTCCTCGATGTTCTCTATCGACTTTGCCGCAAGGTACAATCTGCATTCGGGCGATAGCTTGTTGAGAATACGCATGGCCTGCAGGGACTGCGCCGTATTCGTGGAGTTTTTGACCATGAGCGAGGCAATGTCCATTGCCGTTGCATAGTCTCCGCTGTTGACGGCGTTGTTGTAAAGGGCAATGCCCATAACGGTGTTGTCCTTTGATACTCTGCCGCTGTTTATCTCAGCCTTGTAGTTTGCAAGAGCCTGATCCCAGCCGTCATCCTCGATAGCGCGTTCGGCCTTTTTAAGCGCTTCCTCGTCGGAGTACGCAATATGCGAGAACTTACCCTGCGCCGCGTCCTCTCTCAGCGCGTCGGAGAACTCAGCCGGTGTCATGCCGCTGTTGGCTATTGTGGAAACATGCTTGCTCGTGAGCTTGCCGTTTAAGTCTTTCTTGGGTATCTCCTGCGGCGCTCTGCGCTGCTGTTCGGCGAGATTTGCCTCCTGCTCCTTGCTTATCGGGTGCAGTGCGCTGTCGCCCTCGCCCTGAGCCTCTGTTACCCAGCGCTCGCCTACAGTTTCCTCGCCCGTGAAGTTTGCGGAAGCCGCGCCCATGCCCTCCGGCAGGTCGTTGCCCAACCGCTCGTCAACTCTCGTGAGGACGTTTTGAAGGGCTTTCATGTTGGCGTAGTTTTCGAGTTTTCTGTGCTCACGCGCATATTGATTGCTGAGTACCGTAAAGCGGTTTTTCGCCTTAATGGTGGTGTCGTAGTCCGCGCCGCCGTCCTCGGCCTCTGCGAGCGTCTGCTGCGCCGCACTGAGCTTTTCGCGTATGTCCTCGACCTTGCTGTACTGCTTCTGATAGTCGCGTATAAGGCCGCGCTCGTTCTCGTTCGCGGCATCCTCTGCCGTAGCCTGAGCAAGCTTCCGCTCATTCTGCCGCCGCAGCTCGTTAAGCTTCTCCGGCTCGCGGGAAAATTTCTCCGGTATTTTACCTTTGTCAAAATAATCGTCGATATCTTTGAACACGACCGAAGAATGAGTATATTTAGGATACTCAACTGATGCAATAGTGTCACCGTTTGTGCGGTCTATGTCGAGTATGACCTCACCTCTGAACGAGGAAATATACCTGTCGAGTGTACTGCGCTGTGCCTTGTTCGGCGCGACCGATAAGTTTATGCCGCCGCTCTCAGGCGAAACACGAATATTGCCCTCGCTCATAAATTTTATCATGCCGCCGCTGTAGTCCTCGCCGCCGTAATCTTCGCCGAGCGCGTCGGTTATATCACGGTGGTCAACTGTCCTGTAGCCGCCCGGTGCTCCCTCGTGTCTGCCCGAAAAGTCGAGCATTTTGCCGTCTGTGCAGATATAACCGGCTTCTTTCACTTTGTAGGTAGTACCGAAATATTCCTCAGCGCTTTTTACTTCTCGGGAAAATTTCTCGTTGACATTTTCGGAAGAACTGCGTATACTGTTCTCAGAAGCACCGCGACGTGCGGGGGCATCTTGCCCCCCTATCTGGTCTCTTTTCATGAGATCAAGCTCGTCAGCGGTGTTTTCTTTTATGTTGACGATATCATAGAGATACTTTTTGCCGTCCGAGGAATTAAGAATAACAAGCTCTGCGTCAAAAGATTTAATATTTGTAATCTTATTGTTCTGCTTAACAGGGAATGCAAAAGCCGTTGAATACCTGTAAACGCCGTACTTCGCATCCTTATTTGCTGTGTGTTTTGTTTTCTCCCATCGACGATTTGTAGCTATCTCTATCATTTCTCCGAAACTGCCGATAGCTTTATTCTTTGCAATCAGAGTTTTAGGGCTCTTTCGCAGCAATGCCCTTGTATACTCCGACTGGGTATACTCGCTGGGCAAATTCTCGCCGATATAAACCTTGCTCCCACTTTCGAGTATCGTATACACCTCGCCGATATGATCTGCAATATAAGCCGCGACCTTCTTGTAGTTAGTCAAATCTTTGAGCGACAAAGGATTGTTTTCAATCCACGCAATTTTTTTACCGTTAACCTCGCGTGAATACATTTCTCCGCCCTTTTTCGGCGGAGCTCTGCCCTTGCTGCCGGTTTTATCGGCGGCATATTTGCGCACGGTGTCCTGTGCTTTCCCGTAGTTTTTGCTGTTTAGATCTGTGCCCTCGAAGATATTCATCTTGCCGAGCGCGTCGCAGCATATTTCCTCAAAAGCCTCGTCTATGGACATGACGAGCTCGCCGCCGTCCATTGTGAACGCCTCGGCATACTTGAGCGCCATGTCGTTGAGTTCTTTCTCCGTGAAATCCTCAAGCAACAGCTCTTTCGCCTCGTCTATGCTGAGATCGCCGTTTTCAAACGCGGCATGCCCCATCTCGTGGCGCATTATCTGATCTGCGGTATAGTCGGGATGGTCTGCTCTCACCATGACGGTCTTGTTTGCGGTATCGACAACGCCTCTGAACTCGCCGCCCGCATAGCGGATATTGCCGCCGATAAAATACCTGACATTATAGCCGTAGCTCTCCGCGAGCTTGCGGCCTTTTTTCATATCCTCGGTGTCCTCTGCGGCATAATAAACGCCCTTTTGCTGCTTTCCCTTGTAGCTTACTTTTTCGCCAGTTTTGATTTGAGTTGGCTGACTGCCTCCGGGCTGGGCTTGAGCTGTCCTGACTTGATTTTCTCCTGTCCCCGCTTCCACGCCGCGTATTTGTCCTTCGGTATTCTGACCGTTAATCCGTTCGCCGCCGTCGCGTAGATGTACTCCATTATTGTTTACCTCCTGAATTGTGTTGTTTACTGCGTTGCTTACTTGATTATTGCCCTGTGTGCTTACACTATCGCTCTGCACAGCTGCATTGTCAACCGCCGCCTGAGTTGTAGATGCACCCATGTTATAGGCTATCTCCGCCTGTGCGCGGTTCAGCACGGGAACTTTGGTGAGCGACTCTTTGTTCGCGCCCTGCTGCCCCATCTGATACACAGCATCAAACGCCATCTCAAACGCCTCGGGAGATTCGACGGGATTTAAATTGTATACTCTGCTCACGAACTCAGGCGTTGCATCTATCTTTGCCGCAACATTGTTTATGCTTTCGCTTACAGCTTCATTATTTGAAACGTTTGTGTTAACAGGCGCAGACATCTCCGAGCGTTGTTCAACATAATTTCTTAGCCCGGATAACTGCTGTTCTCTGTTCAGTGCAGCATACGGCAACGACGGGCTTTCCTCATTGGTTTGTGCTTCTGGCACTGGCTGAACAGCAGGCCCCTCATTTGCCTGCGCTTTTTCGTTAGCTTGTGCAAGCTTGTAAAGCTCGTTACCGCTAAGCTGTTTGCCGCTATTTAGCTTTTCATCGTATTTTCTTGCAAGCTCATAGCTTTTAGTGCCTCGTTCGCTTTCCAGTCCTTCGTCAACTAACTCTCGCTGAGAATTGCCGTATAATCTCTGCCCGGTTTCTCCGCGTTGCTTCGCTCTGTATGCCGCATTTATGCCGGTCGTAGGGAGACCGAGCAAAGTCGAAACGACCGCCGCGCCGGTAGCTTCCTCAAGCGCCGCCTTTGGATTGATTATAGAGTTTTCATCGTTTGCGTCATACAGCGGCACGTCAGAGTATATACTCTTTAGTCCTCTGCCTAAAATGCCCTGTATGATTTCCTCGCTTGCTTCTTCCCCGATGCTCTTAGCGTAGTTGAGAAGCAGACTTTTGTCGCCCTTATTAACAGCTTTTTTCACCCATTCGGGCAACTTCTGCAAGCCGCCAAGTTCGGAGACGCCGCCAAGTTCAGTAACCGCATTTCCTGCGCCATTCAGCGCAGCATAAACAAGCGCCTGCAAGTCATCCGCGCCGTCTTGTTTAGCCTCGTCATAGCTTGAACCAAATGACGAGCCAAATATAACTTGCGCATCCGGGCGCGTCGCAAACTGCTTTATCGCGTTCTGAGCTATAGCTCCGGTCTGGCTGAGTTTTGAGGCAGCCTGCCCAATCCGCGCAGCATTAGCAAGCGCGGCAGTGTCGACAGCAGTTGCAAGACCGCCGCCCATAAGAGTTGACGCCATCATTGCCGCCGCTTCAGAAGTCGCCGCGCTGTACTTATAAAGGGGGTTATCTGCATACGCAGCGTCGCGCTTTTGGCGGTATTCTATTTCTTTCTCACCGAGTTTATTAAAGGCTTTGATAGGGTTATCTTTAAAATTCAAGCCTTTAATTCCTAATGCATTATCCCCTGCAGCCTCTGCTATGCGGTCGCCGCCAAACATATACCAAAGCTCTTGCAAAGGGCCTCCATCCTCGTCGCCGAGGCTGGTAACAACATCAGCAGTGGAAACCAAGCTTTTGCCGAAATCGGTTAGGCCTACGTCAATGCCTCTGAGTATCTTTTTATACCACTCAATATCGCCTGCCGATATCGCGTCGCTGCCTTTGGTGAGCTTTTCACCGCCTCCGGCCTGTTGCAGATATGTGTATCCGGGATTGTTGCGCTTAACTGCATCGCCATCCCACACGCTGATATAGCCGTTGCCCTTGCCGGTTTCAATTTTCGAAGCCGCAGCTTTGCCTTTCGTTCCATCGCCGTATACTTTGCTATATACATATCCGGGATTGTTGCGCAAAAGTGCTTTTGACTTCTGCTCATCATCATAGGTTTTTGCTGCCGCACCGCTTTTTATTCTTGCAATATACTCACTGCGCCAATCTGAATTGGTGCTCTTGCTTTTTTCGCTGCTTGCATTGTCGCCAACCCAGTTTTCATTAGCTTTCAGTTTCGCAATGTATTTTTTTATGCTATTTGAAGCCATTTAGCACCTCTCGTACTTCATTACATTTTCAAACCAACATAAGCTGCCAGAGTATCGGCCTGTTTTTTGCTGATTTTGCCCTCGCTGATCATTTCGACAAGTTGGTTTTGTGCCCATGTCGTACCGTTTGCCTGTTTGCCGTAGTAGAGCGTGTCTCTCAGGCCGCGATATGTAGCATCGTCAACTCCGGTCTCGCTAAAAGCGCTGGATGAGCTTTTTTTGCTGCTTCCACCGCCGCCGCCTGAGCTGCCGCTACTTCTGCCGGAACTCTGCGCCGCCGCCTGCTGCTGATAGTAGCTCATGAGGGAGTTGATATACGACGGGTCATAGCCCGATGCACTTATAAGCGCCTGAGAGGGCGTGCCGCCGGCCGCAATGATTGCGTCAATCTGACTCTGTGCAAGCTTCTGGGTGTCCTGTCGCCTGTTGTAATTGCTCTCATTCAGCTGCATGTCCTGATTCCACTTGTCAATGAGTTTGTTGTATTCCTGCTGGTCAAGCGTGTTGTTCATGTTCCAGTTGTTGAGGAACCGCTCATAGTCCGTTGCATCCGCGCCGGAAACGAGGCCATACAGGTTGCCGAGGTTGCTTATGTTATCCTGCTGCTGCTGATATGCCATGCTTGCCGCTGCTGCCGCTGCCTGATACGCCATTTCGGCATTCGCGACTTCCTGCTGGTAGCGCTGGAAATCGACCTGATCGCGGTCAATGTACATGCCGTAGAGGTCTTTCATATCCTGACCTTCATCACGATATTTGCCATATGCTCTGTCGTAGAACTCGGGCAACATCTCCGTTACCTTTTGCAGATACGCATTGTACATCTGCTGTCCGACGGCCTGAGAATACGTCGAACCATAGCCGCCGGTGAGAGCCGCAGCCTGCCCCATGGTATCCTCCATTGCAAGCTGCCCTTGCTTGGTGTATAGGTCTTTATACTGCTGATACAGCGGGTCAAGCTCTTCGTTGTAACTAAATTCCTCGCGATTGAGCAGCTTGTTCAAAAGCTCGTCTATCTGCGCGTCATACTGCGGATTATACGTCGGTGCCGAATACCCCGGCATGGAAATAGTCGGAGCATTAGTTATTGCATCGGTAATTGAACCAAGGATTTTGTCCAAATCTTCGGAATACTTGGAGTTGTAATCCGTCGATGGTGTGTCTTTGCCGGTATCGCTGTAGCTTCCATATTTGTTGCGAAGCTCTAAATTCATGTTATTACCGAGGATTTTGGCGTTTCCTTTTCGCTCATCCTCTCTCGCGCCCTCTATGTCACCTGCCGCAAACTTTGCGTCGGCGCTGAGACCGTAGTCTATAGAATTGCTGTAGCTTGTGCCGTTGTAGGTACCGCCGGTTGTTCCATAGGGGTTTGTATTGCCCATCTTAAGATTAAGGCCGTTAGCCTCTCCCTTTGCGCGCCTCAAATCCCACGCTTTGGCCGCTGCCGCCGTGTCGCCTTTTGCAACAGCTGCATTTATGTCTGCTTGGTAGTCGTGATCATTGTCAAAATAAAATACGTTATTATTCTCATCTTTCCATGCTTTCCATGTAGGCATATAAAACCTCCGTTAATCCTGTGCTTTTCCGACTGCTATATACATCACCGTGCAGCTTCCGGCCTCGTCCGCTTTGGGGAGCGAGGCGGTAAAGCCGGTTTTGCTTACGTTGTCGGATTTTATCGTTATATTGCGGTCTGAAAACGGCTGAGAGCAGATAACAACGGGCTTGTCTGCAAACTTTGCCTTGCTGCCAAAGCTCACACTCACCGTCGTGTCGCTCTCCGTGCCGTATGTCATTTGGAATGTGCCGTAAGCAACGTTGCTGTCCGATGAGACCTCGGCAACAACAACGCTGCTGCTTGTGCTCGTTCGGCTGCTTGTATCGCTTGCCGCGCCCTCAACGTTTAGCCACACTGAAAGGCTCTCGGCAAGCTGCGCCGTATATCGGTGCAGCTGAGTTACCTTTTCCTCGGATGTGCCGAATATCCGAGGCGGCTGAGGTATTACTATCATTTGATATCCGTACCTCCCTCAAACTGCTTGCTAAAACTGTAGAGCCGCACCGTGCCATGCCCCGAAAGCTTTATCCTGAAATGATCGCAGCGCTTAGGCTTGACGGGAACCATGAATGTTGTCGTGCCCTGCCCTTTTATGCGGCCTTGCTTTTCCCAAACGCCGGAGCTGTCATACTCAATGTAGATCATCATCTCCGAGCCTTTGGGCAGCATCATGCGCAGATTAAAGCGGCTAATGTACTTCTGCCCGGTGTAGTTGTAGCCCTGCAAGCCGGTTATGGCTTCCCACTCAAACGCGGCCTCTTCATTCCCGGTTTTTGTGTAATCGGATATAAGGTTTATTGCGTATCCGCTGCTGTCCTCGGTAACAAAGAATGTTTCATTGTTTATCGAGAAGAATGCAAGCGCGTGTTTTTCATCTTCCTTGTGCCACAGGCCGCGCTTTGTGTCGTACACAAACAGCGACCATTTGCCGCTTGTATCTTTGAGGGATAGATAATACTTGCCGTTTGCACTGCCGCCCTCGGCCGCAACGTAATATACATTCCCGAGAGGCGCGCCGATATCATAGGCCTGTGTGCCGTCAAACGCCATCACGCCGCCGCGAGACTTGTAATAGCAAACATCATCTATCACAGTGACCGAGCCGCTACAGCCTGTCTGAACGCCCTGAACGGTCTTATCGATGATTTGATGCGCGCCGGAGCTGGATATATAGACCTTGTGGTAACAGTTTTCCTTGAAGAAAATCAGGTTGCCGCCGATGTTCGCCGAACCTGTAAACGCGCCCGGAGTACCTATAGAAGCTCGGTATGCATCGGTACTAACGCCCTTGTAGGTTGACCATCGGGTTTCGTCGCCGAGCTTTGAGGCGTATATCTCATTTACATTTGTTTTCTCGGCATCTTCGGATGCTTCATAGTTATATCTGCATCCCCAAATGCGGTTTTGCGCCTGTACAACAAAGTCAAGGTCTGGAGCATCCCTATAAAGCTTTATGCTGCCTGCTGTCTGGTTGAAATCGCCGGTCACGACATCGACGAACACATAGATAAGCTCAACTGTATACGACTTTGTGCCATCATCCGCAGTTGTCTCGTTGGTCTTATTGATAACTCGCTTTGTCGGAGTGTGCTGCCCCTCAAATTTTGCTGAGTTATCTCCCTCCGAGAACGTCGCGTCGGTAAAAGATATCTCTATCGTGTCGCCGCTATCGATGCTGATTTTGTTTATTGCCTTTTCGGTCATCGTACCCATCGGCAAAACGATACGTGCCTTTATGTCGCTTGTCTTAGCCCATGATCCGGCAATGTATTTTTTCCACACCGCGCCGGTGCCGGTGCTCGACGTGTCAAGCCACAAGTCACCCGTTTTAGGACTGGACGGCGCTGTTGCACTCTTGGTAAAGGTCACTGCCTCGCCGTCTTCTGTGCAAGCCGTAAATTTTATCGGTGCGTCCGTCGAGGCCGTCGCCTCGATAGATTTGTACAGCTTTTCATACTCGTGGTTCTCCGTCGTATCCGTTGCCGTGCCGCTCTCGCTTCGAATACTCAGCTTATCGGGATAAATAACGAGCTTATTGGAGAAAAACATCATCTGCTTTGTGCTTTCCGATATGCTGATTGAGTTATCTACCACACCGTCTACCGTTAATAAAACCTTTTTGGTTGTGGTATATGTACCGGTGCCGCGATAGATTTTGTAAATCCCGACTCCGCTGTCGGCGGTCTTGCCGACAACGTAAAGGTTTGAGTCAACATCGGCGATCATGCCGTATATGGCGGTAAATTTCCCGGCAGCTATAATGCTCCTCGCGTCGCGGTTACCCATGAGCGGGTAGTAATCGCTCGTGAGGTTTTGCATATCGTAAAACTCGCCGTCGCCGATTTTGTAGTTGTGGTTATAGCCGCCGAAGGTATCAACGACTGTTTCAACCGTACTGCTTTCGGGTATAGTTATATATGTCGGCATGCCGTCCTCCCTAAAATCTGAAATGCGTCAGTTTCGGCAGCGGCCTGTGCGCCGCGTCATACGCCTGCGCAAATCGTGTGTATCCGTCGTTGTAAAACAAAACGGCTTTGTTGTACTTGGCATCCTCGCCGTTCTGCTGCGCTATCTTGGCCTGTAGGTAATTAACATAGATATCTTCTGCATACGGTTCGGGAACCAGCAAGTCGGTTGCTATGTCCTCTGCTGCATACTCAGGCTTTGCAAACTTCTCCGCGCCCTCGTGTGTGGCTATCAGGTCTGTATACACCATCTGGTCAATAGTCAGCAGCCATCGGACTTTTTCTGTTTCGTCGTATGCGTTGGGCGTAAGCTTATCGGTAATGTCTATTGCTTCTGCAATCGTCATATTGTTCTCCTATTAAAATAGCCGCCTCATGGCGGCTGTTATTTTTGATATTAATTAGTGCGCGGCAAACTTCATCTCGTCGATGTGCTCGTCAAGCATGCGCTGAGCGTAGTTTGAGCGCTCGATCTCGTCCGCCACTTCTTTCGGGACGAGGCTTGTTTTGCCTTTAGGCAGCAGATAATTTTTGCCGTTTATCGACACAAACAGATCGGGATCACTGTTTCTGTCGCCTCTCGGTATAAACATTTCAACTCTTTCATCATCTGTTTTTTTAGCCATGTTTTGCTCCTCTCAGGCGGAGGAGCGGAGTGTTCCGCCCCTCCCGGGATAATTACTTGTTTTCCTCGTCAGTCGCGGAATACGAGCTGACGGACATAACGCGGAGTACGCGTTCGGGGTACAGGATGGTAGCGCCGTTGGTTTCAAACTTGTAGCCGATGGTGCTGAACTGATTGAGCGGACCGCCGATCTCGTCCTTGTCGTGGATGATCATTTCAAGGCCGCCGCCCTCAGGGTCAACGATACCAAAGCCGTCCTTACCGAAGAAGTAAGTGGCATAGGTAACGCCGTTGGACTTGTTCTTGTAGGTAGTACTGCCGGAGTAGATGTAGCTGCCGCCGAGAATGGGAGCAAAGGTGTCCTCGATGAAGCGGCAGCCGTGCAGCTCGCCGATCTCGCCGTTGAATATCTCGCCGGTAGCGGCATACTTATGTACCTCTATCCACTCCTTGGACTGGCGCAGATCATACGCAACAGAGGGATGGATAACCGCATAATACTTGCCGTTGATACGAGGAACGCGATCTTTCTTCATCTTGGTGACTGCCTTGTTTACCATGGTGGGGGTAAGCAGCGCCCAGCCGTCGGGAGTCGAAGCGCCGCCCGTACCGGCAGTGCTGCCGCCTGCGCCCATGGTTGCCGGTGTGGTAGGCGTAGAAAGCTTGTTTCCGTCAGCGTCGATATTATCGCAGTACATTACGTTAGTACCGACAAGCAGCGCATTACGGATAAGGGTTTCCTGCGTTGCCGCAGCGGATGCGCCCATTTCCTCGGTTGCCGCGAGGATGACGTTATCATAGGCTCGCATTTCAAGCTTATCGGTAATGGAGGTGTAAGTGCCGTACTGCGAGATGGATGCGGTAAGGCTCGAAGAACCAAACTGCTGGCCGGTGGGGATTACGCCCTCCTTGAGCTCACTTGCGCGGTCAAAGGTGTTGAACTTTCTCCACTCAATAGTAGTGCCGCCGTTTTTCGGCAGACGCTGCTTGCGGCCAAACTGCGCGTAAAACATCTCGGTTCGTGCATTTTCCAGCAGCTCAGTATCGTAAAAGGTCTTGAGCTCCGGCGCGAGAGTGTTGGTGCTGGGGTTTGCGGCAACAGCGTCGCCGGTGTATGCGTTGGTGTAGTTGGAAGTGCCATTGTTTACAAGGGTATTAACAACGGTTCCTGCATCTGCAAATAGCTGCAGCCAATTAAAATCATTCATTTATCGTTTCCTTTCATAGCTGTGCCACGAGCAGAAACGACGGGGCGCTTAAAGCTGACCGGGGAATATCTTTTCGCCCGATCTTATCCGGGCTTTTAGTGCCTCTCGCTGTGCTTTCGTGGCGTTTTGGTAATTAAACGTCTGAACGGAAGCGTTAGAGGACTTGCTCACACCGTCATTGGGGCGGTTTTTATTGGACTGCACCGCATTTGAAACCTGCTGTATCGACGCTTTTAGCGCTGCCTGCCTTATGTTCTCCTTGATTTCCTCTCGGTGGACAAGCTCGTAAGCGTCCTCAAGCGGGAGGTTGAGGTCAGGCGCGGTAAGCCGTGCGAAGGTAGGGTTGTTAAGCTCCTTGCCGAGATTAAAATCAGGGTACTTCTGCTGCAATTCGATAGCCTGCCTGTTAAGCTTCCCGATATGCTCCATGAGCTTTTGCTCGTTGATAAACTTCTTCTGCTGCTCCTCGGCGGCTCGCATCATTTTCTCCGATTTATCAAGCTGTTTTGCGACATCGGTGGTAACGCCCAGCTCCATTGCACGTTCCTCGTAGTATGCATCATCATCCACGACGGCCTTTGAAACAGCGTCGTAGTCCGATGCATCAACTCCGTATTTCTTCGCAATAAGCTGAATGGCCGGTGCAAGCTTTTCAAGCCCCTCAGCCGACGTTTTGAGCTTTTCCTTTGCGGCCTTTACTACCTTCTGCATCTCCCCGTTATATTCGGGGTCTGCCATGATCTCATCCCAACTGAGCCTTTTTGCGGTGTCCTTGGCTTCCTCTGTAACTTCCTGTGTTTCCGCAGCGGCGGCCTGCGCTGCAGTCTCCTGCTGCTTCTGCGGCGCAGCTTTCTGACTGTATTTCGCCCGTTTAAGCTTTGACTCCGGCACTCCAAGCTCTCTAAGCCTGTCCGCCTGAGTCGGCTCAACTGTCTGTCCGGCGACGGCAGACGCATTTACGCCCGTGTCCTGCCCGGCGGCGGCAGGTGAAGTGACGCCCGAGACGGCTGCTCCGCCCTCGCCGGTACCGTCCGCGAAAAGCTGCAGCCATTTGAATTTGTTGTGCATTTACATGCCTCCTATTTATTTGCCCGTAGGTGGGCGAGTCCGTCGTACCGCCTGCAGGGCTCGAACCTGCATCTCTATCTCTCCGAGCGTTTTACCGTTAAACTAAAGCGGTATATAAAAAGGACGGGGTGAAGGGGGAGACACCCCGCCCGGGGGAAAAAGGTTGGCAGACTACTCATGCCGCCGTCTGCCGGGGCGGCTCTTAAAGGAGGTGAACAACGAATAACTTTGTTCCGCGTCCACGCTTTAAGCATAATAAAAAAGGGGTGGAGCATGTAACTCCACCCTTAGCCACTTTTTTTATTTTTCTGCAAAAATTTTTATATATTCGGGATATTGCGCCTGCAAAAGCCTGAAACCTGTGCATACAGTCTCGATTGCAACAGCCGCCACGGGATCATAGCCTGTTACCGTTATATCTGCTTTGCCGTCCGAAACATCGGTCTTTACCATATCAGGCACTGCTGCCTCAAGCGTTTTCGCAAGCGTCCGTATAAGTATCGTCGCCGCCGCGCAGACAACATCCTCGCCCTTCGGCGCGGCGTTTGCGTGGCCTTGAGCGCATATCTCTATCATGTTCTCTTTGCTTTTTACAGATATATTTATCATGTTGCCGCACCTCCGTCGGGCATTGCCGCCTCTCTCGTCTGCGCTCTGGCATTGCTTACCTGTGCATGCTCTCTGCCGTTTGCCGGTTCTTCGGCTGGCATTCCCGTTACCTGCACTGTAGGCATCTGCACGTTGGACTGCTGCGCAAGCATCTGTATCTGTGCAAGCGATCTCGCGTCGCCGCACTTTGCCGCCAACATTGCCGATACCTGCAGCAGGGTATTGAAGCGCTCAAACAGTGTTCCGTTCTGCTTAATGGTTTTGCGCATATCATCTATGCTATCAAAATCCATCATTGTAAGGCATGCAAGCGCCTGATCAGTCTGCTGCGGATTGAAAAAGCCCAGGCCGTAAAACTGTAAAGCAAGCTCATTGTTCGACATCTTCGTGTACGCCGTGCGCTTTTGCGGCACAATGCGTATATCAAACTCCGGGATGCGGCTGCCGATATCATATCCGCTGAATGTCTGCGGCTGAGGCTGTAAGCCCTCGTTGGAGTAGCTTAAAAACATCTCCTGCCCGCCGTCGCCGAGAATGCGGAACTGTCGCGGCGCATCGTAAAACTGCCGTATCAGTTCTATTGCAAGGTAGTTTACCTCGCTGTACGCCCTGTAGCTGCCTTTGGTGCTATCTCTGCTGCCCTTACCGCTTGCCTCCTGCAAGGCCGCTATCGCCGATGCGGCCGTAACGCCGCTTGATGTTGTGCCCGTCGCCGTCTCCGTGTTGCCGGAGGTCTCACGCAGCTCGTTTATACTAAGCTGCAGCATCTCAATATAGTTGCCGTCAAGGTTATCATGCGTTATCGGCGCAAGATTATCCTCGGAAAGACTGCCCTCAACGTTTACAATGGATTCATTGAGATTTGTAAACTGCTCTATGTTCACGCCGCAGTTTGCTTTCTTGAAGTATCGCGGCTTTGCGCCTACCATGGCATTTTCAACATACGCAGTTTTCAAAAGATCGATTTCTGTCTGCGGCGCTTTGCACAAATCTACATAGCCGTAGCCGCACGGGCTGCCCTCAATGGGGAACAGCGCATCGAACACATACGGGTACTTGCCGTGATCGTACCAGCCTGTAAGCGCTCTCTCGGGGTCGTTCTCCGTTGCATAAAGTACAGTGCCGGGCACGAACAGTATGTAGTGCAGCACACCGTTTTTGTGGTAGTACGCGCTGATAACAGGTACTTTGCTTGTTGTATCTACATGATCGTCATAGCTGAATTTGCTTGTAATAAAGTCGTGCGGTATCTGCTTGCCCTCCGGCAGCTCAAGCGGGAACATCTCTCGCACGTCGTCCTCGTCCTGAAAATCCACCTCAAAGAAGTATTTCGATTGCTGGATATCCTCAACGCCCGGCTCCCAGAACAGATTGAGTATGTTGCACTTCTCAACGCTGATATCGCCTAAGCCGTTCATCTTGTTCTTATCCCAAATCACCTTGTAAACGCCCGTGCCGGTTTTCAGTTTTGACCACATGATTTTACTGTATGTAGTTTCGAACTGGTTTTTTTCCAACACTACGGGGATTATCTTTGAAAGCATAGCCGCCTCAAGCTTATCGCCCTGTTCACGCGGCAGTATGTTAGGCTCGGGGTATGCATCCATAGCGTCGGCGTGCTTGTTGGTAATAACATTGTGCAGCCAGCCGCTTTTCGATCTGAAGCCGGGCCTTGCATGCCCTGCCTTATCCTCCTCAACGTCGTTGCGCAGCTTCCACCAGTTTTCAGCGGCTATGATGCGGCTATCAACGGAGTTTTTGCCCGCACGGTACTTTGTAAGCACCTGCATAAGCTCGTTTATCTGCTGCTCGCCTATCGCCTTAACGCCCATTATCTGCGCTGCTGTCTCGGCGTTTGCCTGTTCGGGAGCATTCGTCACCTCCGCACGGAGCGGATCATACTGATTAGTGATATCCATTTGCTTTGTATCCATCCTTTTTGAATTGATTGAGCGGATCGGAAATGATCTCGCGCGGTTTTTCGGGTATTATCGGCTTTACAGGCCGCGCCATGCACATATAGCGCCACTCATCGGCGATATGATCTTCAAGCGAGGTATCCAAGTCCTCCGGCTTGTGCTCATCGTACATCAAAAGCGGTATCGTGCGTATAAAGCCCTTGCAGTTATCGAATATATACATGCGTGGAAAGCCGTTTGTATCAAATTGCAGCCTGTAATGGCACTGCATCCAGCCTGCAAGCCGCTTGTTGTCTCCGGGATCGAAGTATACGCCGTACTTCTCGGCAGTTTCCGCAACCGATACGCCGCGTGATACATCCCATATTGAAGGGTCGGCCACGCCTAATATCTTTCTGCCCTTCAACCACGGGTGTGTGTCTTCCGTTTCCTTAATACGTTTAAACTGCTCGTCCGGTGTCCACTTAACGCCCTCGTTCGGCGTATCCGTGCAGCCGTACAGCTCCAATATGCGATAAAGTACACCATCATAATCGATAGCCCACCATGCGCAGCTAAACGGCTTATTATAGCCAAAGTCGTATGATCTGTATATCGTCCAGCCGCGTGACTGCCCGGAGTTGAGTTCAAACGCCGGGATAACATGCGTGTACCGGCGCTGCTCTATTGCCTCTTCGGGCGTTATTCCCGCCTTTTCGCACAATAGTCTGTCGGGGGTTGCATGGAAGTCCTCGAAGAACGCGCCATCGAATATATCCCACTCTCCCTCAAGCCACGCCTTGCGCAGCTTAGGCGGCAGTGCTTCAAGCTTGCGTATGTAATCGGGATCGGCATCCATCAGAGGCTTGTTATCCGTTACCTTGCTTTGAATAAAAGTGTAATCGCTGGGGTTTTCCCCGCCCTTGTAAACGCGATCTATCGCCAGCCGTTTAACCCAGCTATGGCCCACACCGCCGGGGTTACAGGTAACATAAATGCGGTGCGGAAAGTTATTCGCGCCGCGCACACAGGCTGTAAGCTTACGGAAACGTTCCTCTGTTTGGTGTGTGCCCTCATCAATAAATAAAATATCCGTTTCAGTGCCCTGAAAGCGCTCCGCGTCCTTATCCGTATCGCAGTACCTGAACAAAATGCGGCTGCCGTTCGGGAAAGCGATAACCTTCTTCTGATCGTTGTATTGCGCAAGCCTCTGCGCCTTTTCGGGCGCGTAGCAGTGCAAATCCCTTGTAAGCGGCACAATGTGGTTTTCCTGCAATTCAGGGTATGTTTTACGGATTATCATGCACGTTATGCCGGGGTATTTGAAGCAGTACAGCACAGCGGCAACACGCACAACAAAGCTTTTGCCGCCGCCTCGCGCACCGCCGAAGAAAACATACTTTGCAGCAGCCAATAAAAATTCACGCTGCGTGGGGCTTAAATAATCAATACTGTATTCCGGCATAGCTACTTACCGCAAAAGCCGTCCGCTCCGGCAATAATAACGCGCACCGGTTCCGGCTGCGCATCCGGCGCTGCCTGGCGTTCGAGGTTCTTGATTCGCGCTTCCTGTTCTCGCTTGTCCGCGTCGCACTTCACGCCCTGAATATCGGCTAAATCCTTCATAGCCCCTGTAAGGCTGCGTAAGCCGCGTTTATCTTTCAATATATCCTCGTCCGTTATCTGCGCTACGGCGCTGCATATCTTGCTTGAAAGCAGTCCAGCGGCCTCTAATAAGCTCTTGTATTCCTGATATTCTATCTCTCGCTGTGCCTGCACACGGTCTGCACCCCTCTGCGTCCTAAACTGCGCCCTTTCCTGCGCCCACTGCTCCCTCGCCGCACGTTTGCGCAAGGTACTGTACGATACCTTATATTTTGCAGCAAGCGGCCGTGTACCGATGCCCGTAGTTATGTATTCGGTTTTAATATCATCCCAAATATCCATATCACCATTATGAAACACGAAGGGCATATAATGTAACTCCACCCTTACCGCAAAAATAAAGGGTAACGCATAATGCGCTACCCTCTTTCGTTGTATTTTGCTTCCGTGATCTTGTACACCGGGCACATGGCATAGTGCATGCCGCAGAACTTTGCGATAAACACCTTACGTTTCTTCTCGTCACCTTTAAACCATAGCTGTAACCGCGCGTCCGGGCACGGCCCTTCACAGAATATTTTGTTTTCCCGCGCCGAGCCCTTCGACCAAAACGGGCACAGCACTTTATAATCACCATAGTCAGCCACCGCCATTCCTCCCCAGCGTATACCTTGCGTACCTTGTCGCCTCGCCGTACCTGTTGCGGCTTTTTTCCATTGTGGTTGTGATATCATAGCCCATGTTGCGCAGATCGTAGACGCGACTGGACGCGCGCATAATACCGTATTCCGTCTGTGCTTCAAGGCTGGATATGCTGCCATGTTCCCGCATATGCGTTATCATGCGTCTGCATTGATTGTTCATGTTCCGCGATACCTCCACACCATTTTATGTGTTTTCGTCCGCACGGCCTTAGCTCGTTTTATGTATCCGGCAACCAATATGCCCTTTGCTGAATCATCTTCACGCCGTGCGGCCTTAATAGCTTCGTTTCTTTCGCAAAACACCTTGTACCGTTCACACGTGGCATGGCATTTTACAGCCCTATCCGGGCAGTTGTGGCAGTCATTTTCCATGATGCACAGGCTCAAATCCGGCGCACCAGCCGTTGCGTTTATTGCAGTCGCAAGCGCATACATCGCAGCACCAGTCGTAATAGGTGTTTTCACTGCGGCGGCAGATTTCACGGACGGCCATGCGGTAATCGCGCAGTCTGCTGTCAAATTCTCTGCGTTCCATGCTTATAACATGTTCTGCGTAGTCCCAATAGTTGTTTGGAATGCCCCCGAGAACATCTAACAGCCACATGCGTATTGCGTATAATAGTCTTTTCATGTTTCTACCCCCATACGATCGGCAAAGCGGTGCAGTCGACCCACTATACTATTCAGAAGTTTGTTCGTACATATAAGCGCGGCTTCAAGTGTATCTTCTCCCGGCTCAACGGGCTTGTCCGCATTCATACCAAATATTTGTGCTTCTATAGCCTTTAGTACACAATCAACTTCGTGCGCCGCTTTGTAATTATTACCCGTAGTATCTTTTATAGTATCTTTGGGCATAGACGCTGATGTAATTCCCGGTATAGGTGAGCAACAGCTCATTTCTTTCGCTTTTTCAAAATCCATGTTTACCACCCTTTCAAAATGCTATGCCTGAATGTTCACCGCGTTCGGGCAGATCAACCATTTCAGGCCGCTTTATTTCCTGTTCGACAGCCCACGCTATGTTCCACAGCGCCGCTACAAGGTGATGTGCTTCCGCGTCACCCTGTATGTACAAGCTAAGATGCCGTATACCGCTGTCAATCAAGCTGTGCTGGGGTATGCCTTTGTCGACGTTGCGTTCCCCATAGTGAATCGCGCCGCGTTCACAGTGCTGCGCAAGGGCGTGTATCGCACCATACGGAATAAGATCATAGCGGCCTTTCCCGTCGGCCTTATCCCTTACAGCGCCGGTCGAAAACTCGCGGCGTTCATCTTTTTCGAATTGCATCATCTCCCCACCTTTCCCCGATGTCTTCTAAGAAATGCAGAAAAGCATCGGTGTTTTCACAATAATATTGCTTACCGTTAACGGTGACTGTATAGCTGCCGTCGTGATTGCTTTTGGCTTCCCAGCCTACGTTTTTTGGCATTATCGCCTACCATACCTTTCATCGAATGGCGAGAAGTTATCCTCGCCCACTATTTCACGGATGCGACGATCAAGGACGCTTTTTGCATATACGATCTCGTCGTCGGCCTTGCTGTCTTCCACCACTAATTCGGCGATCTCGTTTGCGTATTTAACAAATGCTTCGCCAAACGCCCGTGCACGGCCTGAGCCTAAGCCCAGCACTTCATTAGCGGCCATAAACGCCGCGTCCTCCGCAAGCTGCATGCGGTTACGCCCGTAAAGCTGTAACTGAATGTTCACTTCGCGCTGCACGGCTTTTGCAAATGCTGATTGTTTAGCCATCGTCTGACCGCCTTTCTCCATAGCTGCAAAAACCGTCTGCCTCTTTTACCGGCTTGAATACGCGATCCCAGCGCTCGCCATAGGTAAAGCTGTTTTGCGGGTGGCCACAGTAATAGCCTGCGGTTTCATCTGTCCGCTCATACCGTTCGGCGTGTTCGCAGTCCTTGCAGCGTACAACAGATACAGCGTCAACAACTGTTTCCTGAGCCAACAACATCATCACAGTATCCACAGGCAGCACCTCGGAATGCAGTCCGGTAGCAAGCGCCACAATCCTCCGCCTTGCCTCATCGCCATCAATCAGCCGCATTTTCTTCACTGTCCTTTCTGAACATCACAACCTGCACGATGTCGTAAACATAGATCTCCGTGCTCTCAAATGGGAATTTCCCGCAGTGCGGGCAGGTGATTGTGTCAAGCATTTCTTCCTCCGTCAGCTCGTAGCCGCACCAATTTTGAGTGGTTTCGATCTCCACCGCTTCGTCACCGTAAACGCCAACCTCACACTTGTCCTCGTAGTCACTTCCGTCCCTTGCAAATGTTAGGACATTGAGCCTTTCAAACTCGTGACCGCATTTTTCGCACTTCATTCCGCACCTCCGTCCTTTCTCTCGCCGAAACTGCAAAAACTGTTTGGAAATGTCCGATGCTGCGGCATAAGAGCTGTACCACCGCAAACCCAACCGTCTGATTGCGAAAATACACAGTCCTTACACCGCACCACCGGCACATAGCCCACCTGCACCGCCATACGCTTAAACTCGCTCTTTGTCGGTTCGTGAATATAAATAGGCTCGACAGCAGGCGCACACTTAATGCGCTCAATAACTTTGCGAGCGCCTCGCATTTCTGCGCTCGTTATTTTTTCTCTTACCGTGTATACCACCGATTGTTCGATGTCATGTAACAGCGCTTCACGGTCTATTTGGGTTGCTCCGCAGTAGTCGCATTTTCCGTAGCATGGTTTAATCATTGGTTGCCTCCTACAAGTTTACTGAGCCTTTCCATAAATTCGTTTGCGCCATCAAACGTGTTGAAGTGCCCGTAAACAACAATGCTGTTTCCCTCTTCGATGCACAAGCAGGGCTTTTTCCTGTCGGAAAAGCGATATGCACCGATTTTTGTTATTCCATCAGTTAATACTTTCGGCATTGGTTGCCCTCCTGTTCCATGCTTCCGCTACTTTCGTATAAGTGTTGTAACAAGGAAGCTGTGCATGACATTTCTCGCAAATGATATACGGCCTGAAATAAAGATACTTAACTTCTATTTTGTTGCTCCCACAAAACGGGCAGGGCTTCAATTTATTCTCCGCCATCGTTTTCCTCCAAAACATGACCTTTGCAGCCGGATTTATAGTCGAAGTTATCGCAATCCCCGCAAGGCAGATACCCCCGTCCCATGTCCAGCTGTTCTTGAAAAAAAACTTTTTACCGCTGAAATGGTGTTTAGTGTTTTTCCGTCAACGGTAATGCAGCCGCAAAAGGCTTTGGGATTTTTTATCCCGCCCAATACATCAACGCACATATGGTATCTTCGCTTAACCATAGTTTACCTCCTTCGGCGGCTCCGGCAGCGGCATCCAGTGGCTTACTTTTACTTCTATGCCCCTGAAAAGCCAGCTTTCTTCGTCATCGTTATATACCCCAACATCTGCCGCTTTGAAATAGGGCATATAAATCAGATAGTTGATGTAGGTGTTATCGTCGTCGTCAATCCATTCCTCAGGCAGCTTATCCTTTACGCTTATCCACTGCTGCATTTCATGCCGCCGCGCAAGCTCGATCTCTTTTTGCTTCCATTCAAGTTCTGCCCTCAGCGCTTCGTTTTCGCGCCGGAGGTTTTGGATTAAAAGATCAGTATCAGTCATGTTATTCCTCCCCAAAATGTTTTTTCGTAACGGCTATCGGAAATTCTTCGATTTCGCTTGCCCAACGTGCCGTACCTTTGCCGTTGTGCCTTTCAAATACCAGCGGGAAACCGCCGATACCGTCAAATAAGCTGCCCATTACAACAGGCCTTAAATACTGTGCGCTGATGCGCTTTGCGAGGAAGTCCCAAAACGGCAGGGCTATCGAATTGCCCAACGCCTTATATCGCGGCGCGTCGGCGGGTTTATGCAGCTTGCCTTTGCTGTCGCACCATTCGCCTATATCCGTCCAGCCGTCGGGGAAGCCTTGCAGCCGTTCGCATTCCAGCGGCGTAAGTCTACGCACTACCATTTGCGTTCGGACAACGTTGTTTATATTTAAGCTTTGACCAGCTTGAAGCGTTCCGTTTACTTTGCTGTTTTCTGTGAAATTGCGGCTGTCGACCGCGCATATCAAGTCCGTGCCATCCTTGTAATCCCGTGCGGAACATGTACTTGCTTGGTCGCTTGCTTTGTAAATGCCTATTGCTTGTTTTGCGTACGTCAGGGGTACTTGATTTCCGCCTGTGTCCATACGGGCTTGTAGGCTCGGCGCTATCTCGCCGTGCTCGCGTATGACATCGTTCGCGTGGCTCATATCCAGCAACACGGCAGGTTTGTTTCCTCCGCATTCTGCGGCCAGCGTGGGTGCTTGTTCTTCGGCGTAGCCTATGCTTCGGGCGTTGCCTCCTGCGCCAAGCTTAAAAGCAGCGCAGAAAATCGTCTGATCGTTGCCGGTGCCCAAAGTACCGCTTTTCTCGGTTTGAACTAAAGCGCCCTTTCCTCCACCGTCACATCCCCCCCTGATACGGACTGCATACGATGTTGGGGCCTCTGTCGGCGCAAGGGCTTCCGTCTGCTCTCGCTGTAAGGCTTCTTGCGACTGCCGGATTAATTCCGTTTTCAAGGCCTCCGGCAGGTCTTTCCCCCGCCTCTCCGCGCGGCGAAGAATACCCTGACACGCTTTTGCGCTCAAACAATATTTCTCCTGCGGTGTCTCCTCCAAAATCCGCGATAACCGAGATACGACGGCGGCGTTGGGGGACTCCCCAGTGTTGCGCGTCATGCACTCTCCAAGCCACACTCCATCGTCCACCCACCTCATCGTGGTAGCCGCCCCAAGTTGGCCATCCCTTTTCAGGCACTTCAATATTGGGGGCTTGCGGTTCGACGATGCGGATGATTTCCTCGAGGACCGCTGCGAAATCTCGTCCACCGTTGCTGCTGAATGCTCCGGGCACATTTTCCCAGACCATAAACCGAGGTCGCACAGGCTGATTTGTCCTTTCACTTTCCTGTCGCATCTCCTTTACGATTCGTATTTGTTCCATAAAAAGACCGCTGCGGGCACCTGCAAGACCGGCGCGTTTACCGGCTATGCTCAAGTCCTGGCACGGCGAGCCGCCTGTTATGACGTCAACAGGCTCGATCTTCGCGCCATCAATCTTTGTGATATCGCCTAAATGTTTCATCGTTAATAAGCCTCGCGGAACACGTTTTCAACGCCATTGCCCGTAAACCAAACAAAGCTTGCGTCAAGCTCTCGTACCACGTCCGCGCCCTGCTTTTCCATGCTCCAGCGCGTGAGCACATCGAGCGCGACGGCGTACAGGTTATCCCATACGGGGAAATTCGGGCTGTAGCCGTAGAACTGGCCGGGCTGCGATACAGCGCCGATGATAGTATCGGGGAAGCGCGGATCGTCGACGCGATTAAGCACGCACCATACGCATTTTGCCTGATTGTCCACCGTGCAGCCGCGAGCCTCGCCATACAACATCTGTGCAAGGGCGATCACATCGGCTTCGGTGAAGTACATCTCATACTCAGGCTCTTTTATCTTCACGACACACAGGCCGCTCGTATCAACCTCAGGCGGTACGCCGTCCGCACCGGCCTCACTACTGTCAAGGGCAAGCAGTACCATGACTATCAGCGCCAGCAGCGCCGCGCACACCTGGGCTATGATGATCGTGTATTTATTCATCGGCTACCTCGACAAATTCGCCGTCCGCAAGCTTATACCATGTATCAGCCTTTATTATTTCGCCGTCGATCTGTGCTGATTTAACGCAAACAGGGGCACAGCGCTGTTTATCGCTGTCATATGCCCACTCCGCAAGTGTTATCCAGTTGCCGACTGCTCCTTTTATAATGCTGTTGATGCCTATAGCAGCGCCTACGCTGGTGTTGCCCGAAATATCGATCTGCGCGAAGTCGCCTGAGCTGCCTATCTTCGCGTAGTCGCCTGAGCTGCCTATCTGCGCGGAGTCGCCTGAGCTGCCTATCTTCGCGAAGTCGCCTGAGCTGCCTATCTGCGCGAAGTCGCCTGAGCTGCCTATCTGCGCGTAGTCGCCTGAGCTGCCTATCTGCGCGGAGTCGCCTGAGCTGCCTATCTGCGCGAAGTTGCCTGAGCTGCCTATCTGCGCGGAGTCGCCTGAGCTGCCTATCTTCGCGAAGTCGCCTGAGCTGCCTATCTGCGCGAAGTCGCCTGAGCTGCCTATCTGCGCGTAGTTGCCTGAGCTGCCTATCTGCGCGAAGTCGCCTGAGCTGCCTATCTGCGCGGAGTCGCCTGAGCTGCCTATCTGCGCGTAGTTGCCTGAGCTGCCTATCTGCGCGGAGTTGCCTGAGCTGCCTATCTGCGTGGAGTAGCCTGAGCTGCCTATCTTCGCGGAGTAGCCTGAGCTGCCTATCTGCGCGAAGTCGCCTTTATTAACCTTATTACTCGGCATGCTCTTTATCGTTTTCTCGCACGCGAAATCAACGCAAGCCTTGATGAAACCGGAAAATCCGAGCTTTACACCGATTTTGATAGTGCTTGTTGCAAACTTCTGATTATCATCGGTAACAGGCTCGTCGATAGCTTCGACAGTCGTAAATTCGCTGAACTTACCGTCGTTACGCACAAGCGGGTAATGATTCAGCACATCAAACGGATTAACGCAGTAGTGCGTAACCCCGCCGACACACACTCCGTGCCCATTCTTTTTGTAGGTTTTGCCTTCTTCGTACTGATACCCCCTGCATACAAGGCCGGGTTCATAGGCTTTGTAGCCGTGTTTGTTGTCTGTCATGGTTGTTCCCCTTTCACTTTTGCGTAGATCGCTTTTAAGTTTTCAATCTCGTCGCTGCTGACTTTCTCCCTGTGCTGCTCAACGCCTAAGCGCTGCTGTTCGCGTTCTTTCAGCGGATATATATCCTGCCAGCACTTAACGATGCTTTGCTCAAGCACCGATTTCCACTGCTCCGGCGGAAATTCGTTTTTAAGCTTTGTCACTAAAAGCTGCTTTGCCCTGTCAGTCATGGGCTTTCTGATGCTCTTTCGCATTTTCTCGAAGTCTTTCAAAACGGCCAGTAAATCGCCATCCCCGGCCGCGAAAGCGGCAAATGCGTCAGCATCGCGCGCACGCGCGCTTTTGTCTTTGTCTTTTTCTTCTTCTTTGTCTTTTTCTTTGTCTTTTTCTTTGTCTTTTTCTTTTTCCGGCTTTTTTGGCTTTTGGTGGGTTTCCGAAAAAAGCGGTGGGTTTTTTGGGTTTTCTGAAAAAGCGGTGGGTTTTTTAGGTCTGCCGCCTTTTTTCCCGTTTTCGCTCTGCTTCTTGGCGTTAGCCTCGTAAGCATCCGCGTCGCGGTCTATCTGGCTTTTTATCACGATGAATGCGATTCGCTCAGCTCCCGTTAACTCGTCAGGCTCTTCCCCGTTAGCATATTGCATGATAGCAAGGAGTAGCCTGCCTCGTGCCCCGTTGTCAAGCTCCCGTACCACGTTGATAAAATCGGGATAAACTTTGATGTATGGCAGCATTTCTTATCTCCTTATGTACTTGTAGCTTTTAGAACGGCAAATCACCATCGTCCGGCAGCTCTTCAAAATCTGCTGCGGATATATCGGGCGAGGGTACGGATGCAGCGCGGCGGCTCTCACCGAAATAGACATGCTCTGCAACGACCTTTGCGGTAACTCTTCGTTTGCCGTCGTTGTCCTGCCATTCGTCCATTGCAAGCCTGCCCTGCACAACTATCATGCTGCCGGTCTCGAAGTATTTGCCGACGAAGTCAGCCGTTGAGCGCCATGCCTCGCAGTTTATGAAATCCGTCTTGGGCTTGCCGCCCTCGCTTCCTGCGTAGTCGCGCTGACAGGCGACCGTGAATGACGCAACCGGGATGTTAGTCCTCGTGTATCGCGTTTCGGGCGTTCTTGTCAGTCTGCCCATGATGGTTATCTGATTAAGCATTGTTTCTCCTTTCAAATCCATGACTTGCCGAACACTTCCATGAATTTTTCGTGTCCGTATAGTTTTTCAAACCGTTCCTGGCACTCACGTTTTAAGCGCAAATCAAAATCGCGGTTTCGGTGTACGCTGTATTCTGCGCCGGTGTGCCAGTCCCAGCGCAGCCATACCCAGCAGCCCCATTTGTCGGCGGCTTGCCTGCGTCCTCCGCCGTATACATGGTGCCGGTTTAGACCCTGTGTGTCGCCGGTGATGTAGCATTCCCGGCGGCTCTGCATGATGCTATCTGCCATCCCACGCCTCCAACATACTGGCTATGTCGTTCGGGTCTTTGGTTTCAATGCCCACTGATTGGCAGTCCTGCACCACAAGATCTATAAGCCGCGACATCTGCTCCGTGTCGTATACGCTGCTGCCATAGTAGGCTATGACTTCCGATACGCCCTTTTGACCGCTTAGCGTGACATCCGTCAGCCAGCCTAAGCCGTAGCTTTCCCACGCGTCACAGAAGCGCCCTACAGCCTCGTCGGCAATGTACAGATGATCATTGTTGCCGCCGATGTTCTTCACATAGCCCTTGTACAGGCTTTCCTTTGCTATGTGCATCTTCGCGGCGAGCTTGTCCATAAGCACCCATGCATAGCTGTTAGCGTTCAGACTGCGCGGTTCGCGGTGTTTCTTGGCCGTAACATCTAAGTCCTTGCCTTTCAGCGTTTCGTACAGCTCGCGGCAATCGTCCTTTGTGCGGAAAGATATCACCTGCGCCCCGTCCAACGTGAAAGTCAGATCGTGTATCTCAGCCCTCATTTTTTGCGTCCCTCATAGCAGCTCTTGCACAGGCACTTGCCGGTTTCCTTCTTAGTAAGCTTTGCTATCTTGAACGCGCTGGTCTTGGTGCCGTCCTGCGCAATGTAATCCTCGATGAACATTCCGCATTCCTCACATTTAAGCGATATATTGTCCTTTTTCGGTGCTCCCGGTTTCGGCGTTTCCGGCTCTTTCGGCTGCGGTGTATCGTATTTCGTTCTGTCCTTTGCAAAGTACACGTCAGCCGCGATGCCCAGCGCCTTGGCCGCAACGCTTATCGCATCCGTAAGTGCCATCTTTTCGCACTCATCGCTCATGTATGCGCCGTTGCGCTCCTGCGCCACAAAGCTTGCGCCGCCGAGGCCGGGGATGCCGTGACTTTCCTTGCCGCTTTTAGGGTCTATGTAAAAGAGCTTTATCTCCACGAATGCCGCTGTCTGCCTGCTTATAGGATCGTGCTCAAGGCGCTTGTCGATGATTTCGTACCACCAGCCGACACCGCAAGGACCGAACATCTCGGTCAGGGTCTTTATGCGCCACATCGGGTTTATATCCGACATTCCTTTCAGCCGCCCGGCATTTATGGGCTTCATAGCGACTTCGGGTACGCTGCGCCCGTAGTCGTAAAATTTCATGTTATTCATGCTGCACCTACTTTACCGACATGTTCATGTTTTCGGCCAAACGCCAGCCGGAAACCTCTGTGCCGGATTTGATAGCGGCCTTGATAGCGTTCTTGTCGGGCTTCTGCGTAACCGTGACCTTCATGTACTCGTCAGGGGCAATGCTCTCATCGTCGCTTGTGACTATGGTGCTCTTGCGCCACGATACCGCCACTTTCGCGGTCTGGAACTTCTCGCCGCCCAGCGCATCGGAAGCGTCGGCCTTGAGCCTGTCAGCACGTTTCTCAAGCGCGGCCTGACGTGCCTTGAGCACCTTGATCTCCTCCGCAATCGCCGCCGCGTCGCTTACGCAGTTTTTGTAAAGCAGCAGCGTGTTTTCAATGATCTCCTCGCGGCTTATGCTAAGCTCCGCATACCTTGCCGCGAATGCTTCGGGGTCTGTAAGCTCTCCCGTCTCAGGGTCTACAAACTCGTCGTAGAGCTTGTAGATCGCGTTATCTACCCAGTAAAGGTTCATTTGTTGTTCTCCTTTTTGTTATTTAAATGTATATCTCCCGCGCCGTTTGGCGCACTCGGCCTCCGCTGTATCGGCAAACCATACAAGCGCCGATACAATGCCGCCTATCGTGAGCACCACGCCCATGACGGCAAAGCAAAACAATACAAGTGTCATTTCCTTTTTCCCCTTTCAGCGGCACATGCGCCGCGCAAGCGTCGGCAGCGTTATGCCTCCCGGCTGTATGTTGTACAGCTTCTGCACCGTCCGCCTGTCGCATCCGGTGTACCTTACAACGTCCGATATCGTGACTAAGCGCCGATCTCCGAAAAAGGCCAGCAGCGCCTCAAGATTGTCCCGGTATTCCTCGCGTTCTCTCGGCATTTTGTTTCACTCCCCTTTACTCTATTGGCTCAAGTTCCAGTACCTTGTCAGAGTACATGCTCCAGCCGCCTAAACTCTTTTTATCGAATTGCGCCTTGTAAAGCCATTCGTTCAACTCGACTTTTTTAGATGTAATCGCTGCATCCTCGATATCGCTTTCCGGAACGTGCGTTTCTATATACGCTTTTTGCTGTTCAAACACGCTTATTTCTTCTGGACTTATAAGGAAAATTTCCGGTATTGAAATAAGCAGCGCCACAAATGCGAATATTGCTACTGTAAAACTCGCCCAAAAAAGCCAATCTGGATAACGGTAATCATCTTTAGCAATAAAATATATGCTTAGGCCTAAAAGCAATGGCGACACGATTAACAAATACATCGTCTACTCTCCTTTCAGCAGCTCGTCCACGGTGCAGCCGTAGACTTTCGCAATTTCCGGCAGTTTTGCCGCCCTTGGCAGCCACTTGCCCTTTTCCCATCCGACAATAGCGGTATGGTCATACCCGAGCTTTTTTGCAGCTTCGTCGAGCGTAAGCCCTGCCGCCAGTCTTGCTTTTTTAAAGTTCACTCATTATGCCTCCTTTCTGTTGCAATTGCTTACATTTCGTGATACCCTCCTATAAAAAGGAGGTAAGCTCATGCTTAATGACATCCAGTACAAAATCCTTGCTCACTTACAGCCCGTAACATCTGCCAGCCCTAAAGAGCTGTTTGACCTGTTCGAGCCTGCGCAGTATCGAACGGTTAAGGCTGAGCTTGCCCGCCTTTCCGAAATTGCTCTCATTCGTTTCACCGGCTCAAGCTACTGCATAACCTCTCAAGGGCTCTCGGCATTTTTAACCGAAAGCGAAGTGCGCAACCAAAAAGCCGAACAAGAGGCAAAGGATAGTGCGCAGGACGCGCAGCGAATCATCGATAAGAAGAAGGCGCGAATACATGACTTCCATGTAGCTGCATTCGGCAGCGGTTTTACCCTCTTTCTTGAGCATTTTGATGATATCGTGCATTTCATCAAGCGCCTCTTTTAACTTTTTGTCGCTCATCTTTTGTTTCCCCCTTTCTTGCTTTTTGTGAGATTTAATATTGACAAAACGGAAACAATAAGTTATTATGAATGTGCCACCAATCAAATCGAATTGTTTCGCTGTCTCATATTTTATGAGTTTGTCCTCACAGTTTGTGAGTATATCTCGTTTTTTATGAGATGTCAATGCTTTGCTGCGTAAAAACTCATAAATTATGAGTTTTTCGTCAAGTCTCACAAATTAAGAGGTATAATTTTGGACTTCTTTACTAACTACAACCAGCTTTGCAAGGCTGCAGGAAAAAGCGCAAATGGAGTCGCCAAAGAGTTAGGAGTAGCATCAGGCTCCGTTACGCAGTGGAAACGAGGCTCTACACCTCGCCCCGCTACAATTGAAATGATTGCCGATTATTTCGGCGTAACTCCCGAAGAATTGCTTTTCGGCATAAAAAAAGAGCCCTCCATCCCGACGGATGAAGAGCTCGATAAAAACGATGCTATGTGGGAGCTGCGAGAAGCGGTGCTGAGATCATGCCCCGATCTCAGCTTGCAGCAGGTCAGCAACATTATGAACTATATTGAGTTTCAGGTAATGCAAAATGAAAAAGACGATTAAAGCGTTTTTTGATAAGCATCCTCACTGGTGCAGTTTTGCAATTGCAAATATTGTGCTCATAGTTATTTCTGCGCTTTTCGCATTGATTACGCACGATATTTGTAAAGCTGTAAAGGCGATCTATTTGCTTTTCGGCGTACCTTGCTTTATGAGTATTATTGCCGCTAAAAAATATCCCGAAGCCGGAGACTCTGCTCGTTTTGTAAGTTGGGCGGCATACTATGTCGCGCTATTCGTATCACGCTATGTGCTTGGTTATATCAATTGGGATTTAGTATTAGTTCTCGCACTGCTTATTATATACATTGCGCTCAAATCGCATTATAAATCAATGTATGTTCAAGCCCTACGCGACAGCAAATTGCTTGCTAATAGATATCGCCGCGCTCTGCTTAACTACATATCGGAAGAAGAGCTTTCAAGCCTTGATGACGCATTCGACTACAACGAGGTTAAAAAGTAGCTCCGGCTATGCGATCTATGTACCTGGCTATAAGCTCAAGCTTTTCGTCAGGTATCTTTTTTACCGCCTCGGCAAATTCCTCTCGGCTTACGTTTTCGCGCGGCGGTCTTGTCTTTTGCCATTCCGCAAAGCTCGCAAGCGAATTGTCTATTTCTTCGTCCAGTTTCGCAAATTCTTCCGCTGTTTTGCCCCTTAGTATCATTTTCTCGCTCCCATCTTATTATATAATCAGTTTTTCGGAGTTGATTTTATGAAAAAACGTTTTATTTGTTTGCTGCTCGCTTTGTGTATGGTGTTTTCGCTTTGCGCTTGTGCCAAGGACAGCGCCGAAACTGTGCCCGGTGACAATAGAACTGTGTATGTCAGTCAGAATGGCGGCAAAATCCACCGCTATAACGATTGCAGCGGTATGAAATACTACGATGTCATGACTTATAGTGAAGCTATAGACAAAGGCTTTGAACTTTGTCAAAAGTGTTTTGGTTGATTTACTTTGTGCAATCTGTGCAGTTTCCGTCTCCCGTTTCAGACAAACTGCCGAAAATGTAAATATTTATACCTTTTTTGGCGTAATAGTGCTATTATATGTATAAGCAGTTAAGATATGCCTATTCGTATATCCGGATAGGATATGGTCTGTCTCTTATACAC
>ERZ1026848.135-NODE-135-length-39715-cov-28.798815_pt1 | contig 39715 bp, 41 predicted proteins | sample MGYA00380154_ERZ1026848 | MGnify/ENA primary metagenome ERZ1026848 (study PRJEB33269, sample SAMEA4719790) | human gut metagenome | biome: human-associated habitat; feature: organic feature; material: feces | place: Cameroon | collected 2013-10 ...
ATAGTCGCCCATTCAGGAACTCGAACCTGGTGCCACGCCTTGCCGTGGTGGGCGTAGTGCTGCCGCTATCCTCGCGGACCGCAGCAGCCGGAAAACAAAAAAATACTTAGATTATGATTATACAAGATCCCGCCGAAGGAGTCGAACCTTCAAAAGGGCCGTGCCGGGCGCGGGAAAGGGATGTTAGAATGTCTGGCGCAAGCAGGTGAACAGTGCGTCCAGTCCTAAGTTGTACTCTATGCGCTCCTTGCTGCCGAACTCATCAGTATCTGGAGAATTGAGGGTGATATACTCGATGATGCGTGTCATTGCCTCACGGAGGCTTGCCTTGTCCATATCTATTGTTATAACTGTCTTTTCCATTGTTGTTTGGCTTTGTATTGTTATTGATGTCTTGTTACTTGTTGATTACTGTCACATGCTGCGACGTTACGCTTACGATGCCCTTCGCCGGGATGGGAGTATATAGAGGGCGCTCTTGCAGCGACTCTTTGCCCTCGATGTTTCTCACGGCTTCGATGTAGGGCAGGTTAGCCACCTTCAGGCGGTAGAGTGTGTAATACTCCTCGCAGTCTTCCATCAGCTCCTTTATCTCCTTCAGTCCCTTGCTGTCGTTCACCACGCGGGCGTACCGCTCCATGATGTTGGCGTGGAACTGTGCCAACGGTGCCAGCGTGCCCTCGGTGTTGCCTGGTATACAGTTAGGCATACGCAAAGGCAGCTCACCGCTTGCAACCTTGTGGAACACCTGACGGTAGACCTCGAACACGGGGCGAACCTTGCGAGCGATGAAGAACTCAAGGCAAGGGACGGAGAGCATGTAGGTTACTTTGTCGCATCCGTTGAACTGACCGTTATCAGACCGCTGCGCATCTTTGCGCAACGGTTGAAAATCAATGTTTTCAACAAATAGTTTGTCATTCTTCAATGCTCTTACTGCCTCTTGTTTTCTGCCGAATACCAGCGGCCACACATCATCGAGATTAACGGGAAACTCCTCGCTGTCTCTTGACAATCTTAATACTTCCTCAAAGTACGCCTTTATTTCCTGGTCGGTACTCTGCTTTGTTAATTGTAGGATCATATTGCTTTGATTAAAAATTGAAAATCTCTGATTTTTCACATACTCTATAACGAGGCGTTTACCACTTGATGCACACTATCATTGCCACGAACATTACCACCACGCCGAAGCCGAGATACTGCCACCCCGTCATTATTACGGGGTCTTCCTCGTCGGTGAAGTTGTGGCGAGTGTTGAGCCACTGGCACACGCCGAGGGCTGCACCCTGTGCCAGGTCTAACGACTTGGCGATGGTCTGCAAAACATACACAAGGCAGAGGGCTGCGCATCTGCCCAAGGATCTTGCCACGTCCGACGCGCTCACCTGGGGCGCGGTCGGTGTTGTTGCTGTTGCTGTTGTTGCTTTCATATCCTTAATTTTTTATAGGGTTTATAAATATGAGTTGTTTGTCACGTGTCGCCCGCAGGGGAGTCGAACCCCTTGCGCTTCGCGCCATCCGTGGCAGGCTTTGTTGCCGTTGGCTATCCTCACGGACTGCCAACAGCCGAAAACAAATAAATACGATTCTGTAAAGTATTAAAAATGTTATTTTTTCTTCTATATAGGGGTCTTCTAAGATATTTTATATTTGCCGACCTTCACGGCGTAGCCGATGTTTGTCAGCTCTGTACGTCCGAAGGCTCGCACGTCGCTATACCACGGGGTGAAAGTCAGAAATATGCTATCATCCTTCAGGGTGCAACCGAGTATATCACAACTGACGCGCTGCCCTTGCTGCAAATGCTTCATATAGGCTGCCTTCGCCTCTCGTAGTGTTCTATGACATTCGCCGCCAATTTTATACGGTTCATAAACGCCAAACTTGTAATAATCTATTCTTGCCATAATTTTCTGTCGTTTTTTAGGGGTTCTATAATATACTATTCGTTAATAATTTCAATTCGTAACAATTCATTATCCACATGGATTTCGTACCCCTTATAATTGATGCCATAGCCTATGCAACCATAGCTACAAAACAGAGGCTCACAAATCATTCTGGAGCCATACCAGGCGAATCCCCATGGATCTCGATTATATCCATTAAGCCAACTTTCGCAATCGCCTGAACGTTTCACTATCACATCAATTAAACGCTTCAATTCGTTTGGTATATCTTTTGGTATTCTCATAAATATCTAATGTTTTAAAAGTTCTATAATATAGGGTTCTTTCCTGAGCGTGTGCGAAGTCCTCAATATTTCGCACACGCTATAATATAGGAGTTTATGCCGCAGGTTCGGCAATCAGTCGCACACCAGGGCGAAGTTTTTCAAGTTTCGCCGCAGCTTCTTCGTAGGTGTTATAACTAACAGAGAATGAACCCTCGGGGAATAGCTCTCATAAATTAAACACGACGCTATAAACCCCGCCAAACTCTCGAATTTCATGTAATTCGTAATCGATGGCGTTATACGTTCCCCGTGCGAACTGCCACACCCTGCCTCAGTCCTCGGGGTGCTCCTCATTGCCGAAGCCGTACAACGTGCGGAACTCGTCAGCCGTGAGCACTACGGCGGCACGCTGTCGCGCGTAATAGTCGGCTTTGTAGTCGTCAAGCTGCACGAGGTCGGCAACGTCCACGCCACACGCAAAGAGGGCGGAAAGCCGCGCATTTACTGCGGCTACATGCTCCCCGGCTTGTGTCAGTCGGTCAAAGTCAGCGGCAGCACTGCGCAACAGTTTCAGGCGGTCGGCTGCCAGCACGTCCGCAAAGTCTTCGGCGGTGTCGGTTGGTGCGGTGTCCGTGATTTCGCCGGCCTCGCATAACAAGGAGCCCGAAGCGGTCGAAGCGGTCGGCGTGCCTTCCTGCTGCTCATCTGTGAGGGTGCCGGCTGTTGGATCGGCCGACGTGCTCTCGGTGGTGTGTGTGTGCTCGTCCTGCGGCTCGCTCTCGTTGGTTGTGTCGCCTTCTTCGGCGGTCGGGGTACTATTCACCCCGAACCACTCGCGAAGGCTTGCCACGGCTTCCGGCTCGCTTGCTTGCCACTGCTGGGCGGTCTTGTTCCATCGTGCGCCGTGTGCTTTTATCGCCTTGCGGTTTTTGTAAGTCGTGCGGCTGTCGCCGATCACTGCCACGCCTTCGGCGGTATCTACAAGCTCCAGACCTTCGGCGGGTGCCTCGTCGGTCTGTGCTGCATCCTGAGCGGGTGCGGCCTCGGTGCGCTCGGTCGCCTTCGCCTGAGCCTTGCCCGGCTTCGGGTCGGTAGGCTCTGGCGTTGTGGTATAACTGTGCTTATCCCAGGCACGGCGGGCGATGGTCTCGGCGTTCTCGGCGTAGCCACGGGCGAAGATGTCGAACACGTCCACGCCTAAGGCTGCGGCCACTGCCTCGGCCTCCTTGTTGGTGTAGGTGTACGCCTCAGTATAGCCGTATTTGTCGCGGCTGTCGGCGGCTGGTACTGCGGCGAAGATGTCGGCTAATAGGGCGGCGCGTGCCTCGTCCGACATTTCGCGGCTCGTCTTGATGTCGCCGCCGTTGCGTCCCATCGTCAGATCTGCGAACTCGCAGAACTCGGAGAAAATAACGTCCGTAGAATCGTCCCAGCCGTTGAAGGTGTCGCGACGGCTGCAAAACAAATCAAGATCCGTTTTTTCGTTGAACTCCTCAACCGTCGGGCCGTCGGTCCAAGTTAATTCGAAGTCGGCCCCCCAGCCACGGCGCACAGATACGGAGAACTTCACACCGGGGAAGGCGGCGGCGCACATGGCCAATATATTAGCCTTGCGGGCGTTGTCAATCTTTCGGGCGGTGGCTGTGCCTTCCTGCTCCATCTTCTCAACGTTACGCATCAGGGGCGACCACTTCGCGCAACGTGCGCGATACTCAGCGAGGCGCTGCGCCTTCTCCTCTTCTGCCTGTCGCTCCTCCTCTGCCTTGCGTGCGTCCTCCTCTGCCTTGACGCTTGCTACTTCGTCGGCGAGCATTACGGGCCACTCTATAGGCACATAAATATAACGGGCGTAACTGTAGCCCTCGGAGTCGATAAGGTAGTATTTGCCCGACGGCGACACTACGAGGGCGCCGACGGTGTAGAATGTCGCCAATTTCTCGGGGTCGTTGTTATATGTGTTATCATCTTCGTTCACATCCTCAGAGCGTGCGAAGCCCTGGAGGTTGTAACGTGTTACAAGCTCGTCGGCGAGTTCAGGGCGTGCAAAATCTTCATCCGATACGTTGAAGACCTGAGCGACGCAACAAAGGCGGGCGGGGGCGTTCTGTACATCTGTGTAATAGTTGAGGGCGTGCAGTTCCTCAAACAGGCCGCGGCCTCCGTCACACTTCAGTCCGCTATTGTCAGCCCAGAAGAAACCGCCAACGGCGGGCACTCCTTCGAGGCGGTCGGCCTCGCGTGCATGCTCTGCGTACTTTGTGCGCTTGCGTGCTGCCTCCTTCTCGGCGATGATCTCGCGGGCCTTTGCCTCGGCTGCTTCGGTTGTGTCCTTGCAGAATGTCTTGTAATATGCCGGACGTGATAGGGGCGACATGTTGCCACACCAGCCGCACGGGCAAATATATAGATCGCTGTCACTATAAAACTCTGCGCTCTCTTCCTTGTCGGTTAATACTTTTACTAAATTCTCGATAATTTCGTTAAAAGTTGCTTTCATAATCTTGTATTTTTTGTTTTTTAATTCGGTGTTTATTATAAATTGCTTAATATATTATAAGCATCTTGCAAAGTAGTAGATGATGTTATACCGTACTTCTTTACTGTTCGCAGGGTTTTTACGTTGAAATACAAACCCATGCAACCGCGCCAGCCGTTGAACTCTCCGAAATCTTTTATTTTCTCTTTCATAATCTTGTATTTTTTGTTTGTTTTTTGTTTACGCTTGCAAAGGTAGTAGATATATATCAAACAAACAAATTAAAACGCAAATATATATCAAACTTAAACATTATTTAACGTAGATATATATCTAACATTATATATATGTATTATCTTTGCACAAAAAATAAAAGCAAATGAAATCATATATAAAAGATATATTATCATTAAAGGGCATGACCCAACAGGAATTAGCCGACAGACTCGGAGTACAACGCGCCACAGTTTCCGCCACAATCTCCCGCCCCTCCTTTCCCACTCTGGAGCGCATTGCCGCCGCCTTGGATGTCGAACCCTGGCAGCTCCTCGCCCCTCCTGCTGTCGTTGAGGAGCTGAAGCAAGCCAGGGCGCAGCGTTCAGGCGGTGGCGGTGGTGGCTTGGTGGGCGTTGTGCGTGTAGGCTGTGAGATCTACACCGCCGACACCGTGCAGCAGCTCCGCGCCATCGTCGAGAGGCTGGAGCGGGAAGAAGCAACAAAGAAGTAAGAGCAAAAAAAATCCCGACAAGGTGCAAACCTTGTCGGGAATGGTGCGCCGCAGCCCTGCGGCGGCTTGTGTCCAAATACGGCTAAATATACAAAGCCGGGGCTTTATTGTATGCGGTCGGCTGCTCGGCGTATTCTTTCGCTCAGGTCCACGAGAGCGCCGCGCAGCTGCTCGCGCTCCTCCTCTGTAAACGCTGTAGGCTTTTTGTTTCCGTCGATACCGTCCAACTTATGATAAAGCCAAGAGCCAGAGCGGTTAAAATAACGTTTCGCCAAGTCGGCCCAAGATATAGAGATTAAAAGATCGGATAACTGCGCTTTCATTGTCTCCGCCTGTGTCTGTTTCAAAATCATTATTGCCATATAGTATATATTAAAAGTTATATTTTCTTTTTTGGAGAGGGTGCCGAAGTGGGCACCCTCTTTTTAAATCCTTGTTACTCGTCCAGCCATTCAGCGAAAAGCTTTTCTACATAGTAGCGCAATTCCGTTGCGCCGTTCGGGTAACTCCTTTTGTAGTTGCGCCCTGCCTCTATTAGCTCGCGTTCTACCTCTGTTAATCTTAATTCTTTCATCTTATATTTATTTTATTTGAACACTGCAAAGGTAGTACTTTTATTTGTACTAACAAAATACTTTAGTACTTTTATTCGTATTGTCTTTTATTTTTCTTGCATCCTTTCAAAAAAACACCGACGACACACAACAGCACACCCGACCGCCAATGCCTCACGCCCTGAGCCGTGCGCCCTCGGTGCCCAGCTGGACACCCTCGCCCGCCTGAGGTGTGTTTAGCATATATGGTAAGACTTGACTAACCTACATTAAACCAACGGGTTGCAGCGAGGCGGTTGCTGCCCGTTGTGCGGCGGCATCGAAAACGCTAACTTATTCTCTATCAAATAGAAACTTAGATTCGATTGCAGGAGGCTACACGCAAAGACGGCTCTTTACACATAGGGAAATAAAACAATGTTCTTAGGGTATATTTTATTAAAAAAACAAGGCTATTTTATCCCTAAAAACAACTAAAAACTACACTCACAAAGCTTATTTCTTACAACAAACTTAACCAAAAACGCCCGAAACGCACAGTATGTCCGACCAATAAAATAAAATACCTTAACTTTGCATTATATACACAACACAAACAAACAAAACAACACTGTATTATGGTAGATATTGAGATTAAGAAGGACGGACGCAAGGTGATACAGCCTTATACCCCCGTGACAGAGTTGAACATCAAGGAGACGCTGCATCGAAGTGGCGTATCGTTTCAAGAAGTGGCAGAGCGATTGGGCGTAACCAAGGCAGCCGTATCGCAAATGATTTCGGGCAACCCGAACATGTCAACTATCTATAAGATAGCATGGGCATTGGACGTTGATCCTCGCGACTTCTTCTATCGCATGGCTCCCGATGGCACCATCATCGAAGAACCAAAGGTGAGCTTCGAGAAACTGAAGGAGTATGCCGAGCGTGAACGGCTCGGTCCGCTCTTCGCACAAGAACCGCAAAACGCACGTCAGGTATTGGTATGCCCCAACTGCGCCACAGCATTTCTCGTCACCAACATCCCGAAGTATGCAGAGGAGAAGGGCGAAGCAAAGTAGGCTTCGCTCTTCATCCATCTGTTTGCACGAAAGCAATACTTATGCTATGCCTCGCTCGGCAAGGAACGCATCAACGTTTGGGCGATAAGTATATGGCACCTCAATGAGCCGAATGTTATGGTCGGCTACGTAGCGGCGCAAGTGATTGTCGCGCTTCTTCTGACTTTGCCACTTCGTGCTGCCATGCGTTATAGCTTTGTTCCCTATTCCGTAATGTTGCTCGCCTTGAAACTCTATTATAGTGTTCAAGTCGGGCAAAAAGAAATCAACCCTTACATACGTATCAAAATACTTTTTATCTTCAATGCGGTATTCCTGCATAAAGTTGATGTTGTTGCTTTGCAGATAGCGTCGCACATTACGTTCTCCTACGCTCTCTCCGCTATTGTCACATTCGGGACAGCAATGACCACTACGTATCTTGTGCAATGAAGCATAGAACTCTCCATGCAGCGGACAGATACACTTAAAACGTTTGTTGGAATACTTTATTGTCTGCATAGGCACATATATAGGATTGTCAATGTTTTCCTCCAACTGTCTTACAAGAAAATGGATCTTCTCTTTATCTGTTGTTCCTTGATAGTATCGTTGCTCAATGCCATAGTCGGTATCGTGGCGAAGATGGTCGTAAGGGCGAACCCTTACGACCGCCCCATCTGCAATACGAATAAGCGTAACCGGGGTGTCGTTGTTGACGTAACGGCATTGCGAATAATCAAAAATGCCTTCTCCATGATAAGCCTTCGACTCGGCTATGAAACGCTCCATAGTCCAACGCTCCGAGCGACGTGCCGGGTCGTAGGTCTTAGTTACGGTATTAGCCCACGTTTTACTCTGCTCTTTATTGCAAGCAGGACACCCCCAGCCTTTTAGTAAGTTCTGGAGATTACGAGTGAAAACAACATCGTGCTTCTTGCAACGCAAAGTAATTGGCGTTCTATTGTTTTTATAATCCACTTGCGAATAATCGTAATCGTCACCATACAACTCATGCAAACGTGCGACAACCTCCTCGTTGGTGTAAGCCTTGTTTCTTACTTCAAAGTCGAAACGTCGCTCACGTTTCCGCTCATAAGGTTTTTTATTGTCGAAATACTCCTTCGCCTCCTTACGTTGTTGCACTACCAACGACTCCACAAACTCACGGTATCGCTCCCTGCAAATATCATTCTCTTTCCTCAGCTCGTTCATTTGCTTAGTGTAGTTTTGCTCAAGAAGTTTAGCCATCTGTCTGTCTATATCCGACAATGGCAGAATAGGAATATCATCAAAATTCAGTTTCTCGCCATCATTAGCCATGTCCTGAATGATAGAATAGAACTTAGATACACCTTCGCTTACACGATGCCTACGTTTTTGCCCCATAAGAAATTCTGTCATCTTCTCCAGTTTCTCTATATCAAGAAGCGTATTAGGATTGGCAAGATAGGCAGTGGCGGCAATAGTCAGATAATTTCGCTCATTGGAACTCAAGCAACAATGTTTCAAAGAAATCTTGCCACGAAAGATGTTTTTCGCGGCAGAGATTTTACGTGCTGGCATAATAGGATTATCCATAGTCGCCTACATTAAAAGGTAGATTTCAGAATGTCGTAGAGCATCTGAACGCCCATATTAAATTCGATGTTACGCTCATCTTCCATAGGAGGATAGATGCTAAGATATTCAAGTACTGAAGTTGCGGCAATACGAATGTCGTCTTTGCCCAAGTCGATGGTCACTGTTGTTTCTTCCATAACTGTTTAAAATTAAATGATTACTAATTTGATTATATTCTTATTAAAAAATTGCGCTGCAAAGATAAGGAAAAATTCTAAAAACAACAAATAAAAGAAAGAAAATAATCAAAGATATTTAAAATTTATCCTAAAAGGCTTGCAAATTATTCTAATTTAGCGTACCTTTGCATCAACGTTTTAATACTTATAGAATATGGAGAAAAGCAATATTATCATGGAAAGAAAAAGAAATAATCTGCGCATTGCCGAGATAATGCAACAACAAGGCGTTTCTCTTAACGAACTTGCAAGCAGGATTACTCGTACCGATAAAGATAATAATACTCGTTCTATAACTGCTCCAACTCTTAGTTCACGCATCAACGGCAATCCGTCATTAAGCAACCTCTATGAGATTGCCGACGCATTGGGAGTGAAGATAACCGAGTTGTTTCCCGACGAGGACCAATGGCAAACACGAGTTGTGCCGAAACATTTTCAAATGCAGACAATCTGCCCATCGTGCGGAGCTAAGATAAGTGCAAGCGTGGCGGCAGAATAAAGATATGTTTTCATAATCTAAAGATTGTGATTACTAATTTGGTTTTAAGCCACGCCGCCTGTGATAGGTAGCGTGGCTTTTTCTTTCACGCCACCCCACACACAAAAAAACTCCCCGACACGCTTCTGTCATTCAGAGCCATGCCGGGGAGTCAATCAAGAGTCAGGCTTTAGCCATCCACCTCGCCACCAGGCTTCTGACCGCCGCCACCGCCTTCAGTGGTGGAGCCACCGCCAGCCGCTACGCCACCCGTGAGGTCGTTGCCGGAAAGCACTACCTTGAGGTCGTCGGTGACGAGGGAGCGCATGTAGCTGTAAGGGTTGCCGATTTTGTGCTGCGCCTTGTAGGCCTTCATCACGGCGAGGTAAGCCTCCGTACCCTTGGCGTTCTTGTCTGCAGGACGGTTCTGCTTCCACCAAGCCGCGGCAAACTGCGCCTTCTTTTTGAAGTCGGCGCGAACAGTCTGCTGCTCGGCAGTGTTGGCATCATGATGACTATGACGGTCGGAACGATAGGTTTCACCCGTCTGTTTGTTAACACTGTAAATTACACCCTCTTTGGAGCATAGCTTACCTGAGATTGACTGAATGTCAGTCGAAAATCTAACTTTTGGCATACGCAAAAGGATTTAGATGTTAATAATAGAATAATGGTGGAAAACGTGGGCATGGACGGACAACGAAAATCGTGAAACATTCCGTATAAAAACAGCCGAAAACAAGCTAAAAACGGCCCTTTGCGTATTCTATGCGTATTTTACGGATATTTTACGGTTATTCTATGATTCCGTATCCAGTCCGACACCTCGAACTTTCCAAGGATAAAGGTACAAAAACGTGCGTGAAACATCGGACATGGTGGGGTAGGGAACAACGAATTACACTAATGACACTAATATTTACTTGTTTGTGATATTTGTGTTATTTGTTGTGAAAACAAAATACAAACCTACGAAAGTACTAACGTATAAAAATATCAAAGTATGAAAAAGATTTTCAGTTTTTTGTTCATGTCAGCCATGCTGCTTGTCATGGGCGCGAATGTAGCAAGCTGTAGTAGCGACGGTGACGATGACGGCACCATCAGTGAACGACGTGTGGAGAATTACGTTGCGGGATATAAATGGTATCTCGACAACAACAAGCGCAGCGAGTACCGCTTCTACCGCAACCGACTGGTTACGTGTATGAGCAGCGGTAAGGTAACGTCGGGGTCGCTCACCTATGCCGAATCGAACTTCTTCGGCACGTGGGCAGTAGTAGACGGTAAGCTCGTCACCACATTCACATCTGGCGCATACGAAGGCTTCGACTGGAACGACATCCTTTACAGGTCGCTCACCATTAACAAGATACAAAATGAGTATCACGAAATCGAGGCTACTGCTCCAAACGGCGATACACACACTCTGAGCAGCTACGGCATGTACAACGACTTTGTTGACTATACCGACGCTTCCGACCACGACGGTGCACTTATCGGTACATGGGAAACTACGGGGTATAAAGGAGGACAGGGCGTAGCATTTACCATAAAGATAGGAAAGAAAGGAAAGATTACGTTCTCCGCACCAAGCGAGAACATCAACTTTACTACCGAATGCACCACCAAGAACGGACACGTTGTATTCGACCATATATTCACACCAGAATCAAATTCCTGCTCGCTTATCTACATAAGAGAGAAGGAGACTATAAGGTTCTACGACGAGAAGAACGCTCAGACATTATGGGTATGGCAAAAAAAGTAACGCCAACGACCCTATAATTCGCGAAATTCGTGCAATCCGCTTATTTCACGAATATTTAGTGCCTTTTGTGCCTTTTGCTGATAATATTCAAAGAAAATTATGTACCTTTGCACAAGTATTTTATTAGAAATTCATTTTCTATAAAGTATTTAAAATGTTAAAAACTTAAAGGCTGCTATCCGTGAGGACAGCAGCCTTCTTTTTTACTCTTTTTACTCTTTTTACTCTTTTTACTTTTTTACCTTTTTACCCTTAAAAGTCCTTTTTTACCTTTTTACTCTTTTACTTTTTTACTCTTAAATGCTTGCTCCAATTACCGCTCCCACAGCATCTGCCGCCACGTCTTTCCAGTCAAACTCCTCTCCCGTAGCAACATCATACAGTTCCTTAAGCAATCCTACACCCAGTGCAACAGCAGTACCTATCACCACACTGCCCGAGCATCGTTTTGCCACAACAGCTATCAGCGCACACGTCTCCACGTGCATCACCTTGTCGCTGCCTACCTTATCCACAATCTTCGTAATAATATTCTCCATAACAATTGATTTTTAAAGTGAAGAGTGAAGAGTTTAAGTGAAAAGTGAAAAGTGAAAAGTGAAGAATCCTTGTGCTTTTGCTTCTTGCGAGGATTTTTCGCTCTTTTAACTATCGGATTCTTCACTCTTCGTTCTTCACTTTTCACTTTTCACTCCACCTTCCTGCCTCCCATCGTCTTCTCATTTTCAACCCTTCCATCGGTCTGCCTCCTGCGTAAATCCACTTCAAGAACTCCGCCTGAATAGCAGCCACCGAAGCCTTCTTCTGTATCAGTTTGAAGAGCGTAGAGCCACGGAACACACCCGTACCAAGGTTAAAGCAGAAGTCAGCACACGCATCAAAGCGTCCTTGCGTCTTCGTCACCTCTGGAATGGCAGAAAGAAAACTCTCGATAGGCGCAAGGTCAGCCCTCAGCCATTCCTCAGCCTTATTCTTGTCGCACACCGTGCGAGCCGTTACGCCCTTGGTATGCCCATACCCACACGTCCACACTCCAGCAGGGCATCGGTACGCCTTAGCCCGATACCCCTCAAACTGCTTCAGTTTGTCAATCAATACGTCACTTGCTTTCATAACCCTTTTACTTTTTTACCCTTTTACTTTTTACTCTTAAAAGCTATTGGATTTTTTCCTTTTCACTATTCGCTTACAATCACCAATTCTCCTCTTTCCACATCAAAATCTACGCTCACGCTCTCGCATCTCTCTGCAGCCTTGTTTGCCCTGTCCGCAGCCGTGTCCGCATCCGCTTTAGCCTTTACAGCGTCAGCCGTAGCCTTGTCAGCTTTAGCCACAGCATCGGTCGTTGCCTTATTCGTCTTAGCCACAGCATCAGCCGTTGCCTTGTCGTTCTTCGCAATAGCATCCGTCGTCTGCTGTTTTACGTCAGCAATAGCGTCCGTTGTCTGTTGCGTAACGTCAGCAATAGCGTCTGTTGTCTGTTGCGTAACATCAGCAATAGCGTCTGTTGTCTGTTGCTTAACATCAGCAAGCGTAGAGTCCGTCTGCTTAGTCATTTCGCCTATGGCAACAGTCGTTCTCTGTTCAGCCTTGCTTGCGGCATTATTGGCAATAGTCACAGCCAGTTCGGCAGCGTCGTTAGCCGTTTTCTTAGCTTCCGCAGCAGCAGCGTCAGCTGTAGCCTTCGCTTCGGCAGCTGCAGTATCAGCCGTGCTCTTAGCATCCGCAGCAGCCTTGTCAGCCTTGTCTGCCGAAGCGTTGGCTCTGTCCGTAGCCGCATTCGCCTTCTCGATAGCCTCGTGTGCCCCCGTTATCAGGTTGCCAAGTTCTACGGTAGGAGGCAGCACCACGACAGCCGTGTCCATTTCCACCGAGTCCTCTCCCTCCTGTGGCTCAAACACCGTGTCACCCTGGGCATTGTTGTCAACAAGCATTATCTGCTCATATTCGTTGCTTCGCCACGAACAGCCGAACAGCTTGCCCTTCACCTCAAGGGCATACGCACCCAGAGCCATCTCCGAGCTTTGCACCCTCACCTCAAGCAGCGAGTCGTCCTCCACGCCTATCGTATGCGCCATTCTTCTACGGCGGAAAGCATTGACAAGGTTCACCTCCACCTCCTCGCAAGCAGGCAAGGGGAACTTCTCCGCCTCTCCGCCCACAATCTTCCTTACCGGCACTCTCATCGTAAAATCGTTACCTCTTACTATCTTTTTCATATCGATCTGTTTTAATAACTAATAACAAGTTCGCCATTATCGGATTCAAATCCAATATCCACTTTGCTTACACGCCTTATCTGCTCCTCCCATTCGCCTCTCGTGCCAGTATATCCTCCCGCCTTGGCCACGTCATAAGCGTCCTCGCCTCTGAAGTCCTTACCCTCGACACGATAGCATTCTTGTGTGCCATCCGCTTTAGTGCGTATCAAGAGCAACGTGTCACCCGTCTGCACCTTGTCCGTTGTGGGCAAGCTCAGCACATCTATAGTATCTATATATGCCATAATCTCTATTTTTTACATGTTACACAAATACATTACACCAATACGTCACCATAACCAACAATATCGCCGTAAACTCAGCCGTTAACCAAGGCTTGCTGTCCTTGTTTATACCTACAAAATACACGCCGTACCAAGTCAAGAAGGCAAGCGCCATTCTCCAGTCCACCGTCAAGCACCAGCCTACGCTCGCCACAGCCGACACGATAGCAGCACCTTTATGCACCGCTCTCTCGCCTTGCTCCAGAAACCTTGGCGCAGCTCCCACGAACATCAGTCCGGCACAAGCGAGGAACGCCAGGCATTGCTCACCCAATCCGCTGTCGAGCAAGCATATCATCATCAGCATGCCGAACAGTATCATCACCAACTGAAACACCCAACCTCTATTGCCAAGCATGTAGTAGATACTGCTCATCATCTCAGGTGTCTCCTTTTTATTATCTATCACTAAACACAGCATAGCATACATCAGCAATGCCGCAATAAAACTCAATACTACCATATTCTTGAAGTTAAAAGTTAAAAGTGAAGAGTGAAAAATCCATGTGCTCTCTTAACTATCGGATTTTTCACTTTTCCCTTTTCGTTTTTCACTTAAATTCTCATTTCCAACATCTTGGGATAGCCTGCGGTATAGTCATACCCAAGCACCTCCTCAACAGTGCTCATTTCCGCTACCGCCTTCTTGTGCGCAGCCGTCACATTAAAACACTTCAGGGCATACATCTCCAGCGCCGACAGCAACTGTATCGCCTTGTCGCACTCCACCACCAACTTCGCATCGCCAAGCCACAGCGTAGTAGTAGGCTGTCCCATCGCCTTAGCTATCGAAGTAGAGTTCATCAGACCTACACGAGTAGCCTTGTCCAGCCACACGCGCTGTCCGTTGAGGATAAAGCCGTTAACGGCAGATGATGTGTCGTGCTTCTCTATCTCCGCAAGCACCATCTTCTGTGCCGCAGCAGTAAGCGCAGCCTCCGAAGTCATGCCGCCCGTCTCCAGGCGCACACCGTCATACACCCACACCTTACGTTCCACCACAGCCCACATATCTTTCAAGTCAGAACTAAAAGTTTCCGGACGTTCTATTTGCGTCTTCTCCTGACCGTTGATAAGCAACAGCACAACACCATCCCCAACTGTCACGCGAGGCTGTGCCTCATTAAAATAATATTTCTCCATAATCTTTAATTTTTAAGATTTTTTACCTTTTTACTCTTTTACCTTTTTACTTTTCAATGTACTCCATCTGATTTGTCGAGCCTTCAAATATATATCCGCATTCGTCCACGATACGAACATCCTCAAGAGGCAACAGATTCTTCTTGCCGTATTCCTTCTCGGCTTTCACCATCCACGCCACAATGCCCATCATGCCACCGTGCACCTCCCTTGCAGTCGTCTTGCCCGTAAGCTCGCCGTCTTCGGTCACCTCCGGCATACCTATCAGCATCTTAATCCAGTTTGGCTCACCCGACTTCTCGCTCTTGCGTATCTCGTAATCGAATACGGTAAACGTCTGTCCGCTTCGAGCCAGTTCAATGGGCTTGATGTTTGGCGCGTCCATCTTGCGGTCTATGCGTATCTTCTTTGTCAGTTCTCTTAACTTCATTTCTTTTTCTATTTTTACCATCTCTCCGAATCCGTCCGTGTGCCGCATCAGTCCGAAGTAGCTGCCCCACGAATTGTCGTTGTCGCACATCCTCGCTCTCAACAACGTGTCTTTGCGTATAAGGCAATAGCCTTTGTTCGTGTCGGCAACGTGCTTGCCAGCATTGCGTATTACTCTGTAGCCGCAGAAGTCAACACCTCGTTTGTCGTTGATATTCATTACCCTTGTGTCGCCACGCTTCGCCCTCATCTTCAGTTCATACCACCAGTACTGCCTTATCCTCCACTTCATCCGTTGCGCTTCCTCCCTTGTTCGGCAAGCCACCATGCAATTATCAGCATAGCACAATCGCCATTCGGTGTTTCTACATAGCCATTCGTGAAAGCGCAGCATCAGTATATGATGAGCAAGCGGACTCGTCGGTGTGCCTACAGGCAGTTGTCCGCCAACAAAGCACAACTCCACGGCAAAGTCTATCAGCCACTTGTCGCAAATAAGATATTTCAGCTCCTTACGGAACGCGCTCGGCTTCACGTGCATATAGCATTTTCGTTGATCGGCTGTCACAATCCAGTTCATTTCGCGTAGGTCGTAAAACAGGTGCTTCACTCTTGGTAGCACATAGTTGCTTTTCAGTTCCTTATGCTTAGCCGATGGAGTTATACCACAACCTTCTTTGCAGTTGAGCGACACCAGCGGGTCGCGCCTAAGATATATCGGCTCCAGTTTATTCTTTAGCAAATGTTCGTACACTAAAGTTCTAAACGTAGGAGCGTCTATATGCCTCACCTTCTTGTTGTTGTTCACCTTGGTCAGTTTACGATACTCGATGTCTTTACGCCAACTTCCATCTTTGAGACGTTGTTTAATACATGCGCATAGCCCGTCTACATCCTTCAATGCCTCCTTTACTTCCGGTCGTTTCTTTCTGCCTTTAGCAGCGCTCTCAACGGCTTTCTTAAAGTCGTCAGCAACAAAGGGTATGTAGTTGGGTCTATGCACGTTAATAATATGTTTTGTGCGGATTTCTCCGCTGTTAATAATCAGTGTCGGGCTAAAAAATTGACGGAACTGTCTGTCCGTCAGGATGTCTCTCGGTCACGTCCGCTGCATCACGTACAGCCATCGTGCTACGCTCACATCCCTTGTCTTTGATATTCTCTGCTTCTCCTGAGCGAGAGTGGTGCTCCCGTGTTCTTAGCTCTGCATCTTTTATGATGCCCGACGTTGGGCAGAACCGCCATTATTCACGTTCGTATTCGATGCCGAGTTGTTCGCATTGAGATACCGCGCGGAACATTTCGATTTGTTCGCATTGCCACGCAAACGGACGGCTCGGAAACACCAACCTCTTTAGCCATCCTCTATAAGGATGGCATCACCTCTCATGCAGGCTTCAGAGGCTTCGGCCCTCATGCCGAGCTTGTCCTGGTTTTGAGGAAATATATTCTGGTCTTTCTCCATTTTTATAATTTCTTTTAACATTTGGATTTTCAATCTTCCCTCTTCACTTTTCCCTTAGCAAGAGGGGCCCGGTTGCTAAGGGTGCCCTGCGTTGCACTGGGTTGCACCCGGCTGCGCCTATTGCACAATACGACACTGGGCAGAACCGCCAAAAAACACGTCCGTATTCGAAGCCGAGTTGTGCGCATAGAGAGACCGCGCGGAACATGACGATTTGCTCGCATAGCCACGCAAACGGACGGCTATGCGCACGCGCTGGTTGAGAGTAGTACTCCAGAATGGAAATGCCCACGAGTAGAAGCATTGCCAACTGCTAAGATTTCCTCCATCGGCAATCTTGTATGGGATATACCCAAGTCTATTCTTACAGTAACCGTCCGACAGGATAGGAGGACCGAAAGTACCAATCTTACCATACACCGCCTCGAAGCCGAATGTGCCAAGATTGTTCTTGCTAACACCAGACTCATTCACCCACTTTGACTGGTTGGGTTCAAGATAGAAGTCTATGTAGTTCTTTAACAGCTGCTCGGCATTGTAGCTGCCGTTGGTCTGCACCTTGTTGGTGCCCACCATCTCACAGCCGCCTCCCCAATAGGCGAAGACATCACCACTAACGTTCATGCCGTGCATGAGGCTCATTCTAAGACTTAGCTCAAGGTCGTATGTAGCAAGCGTGTTAGCGTCTTTGTAGCCCTTACAAGTGCCAATATTCTTACGATACACCTTACAGTTCATCACTCCATCAGCCAAGCCCTTTACGCCCGGTATGTTCTTATAGCGGTATGTTACGCCATACGCCTCATACTCGGTGTTCTCAGCAATGCCAAACTCTGCAGCCCACGATGCTGCCATCTGGCTCTCCATGCACTGCTCCTTTGGACGATAGTAATTTATGAACCACGAAAAGTTATTCTTTTCCAACTTTTCGTTATGTCCAAATGGTGTTCTCTCACCCAAACCGCGATATGTCCATTCTGACGTGCCCTGTTCCTTGCATCGCACACCGCCATTGCCGAGCCATGTATTCTCCGAGTTGCAAGCGTCATTGTTTGATATGCCCGAACCAAAAAGATTGTTATCGTGCAAGTACTTAGTGCCATACAGCAGTTCCATACACAGTATAAAGGTGTTGACACCATTAAAACCTCCCTCGGCAAAGGGCAGTGGCGCCTTGGTGTCAGCATTGTTGGCACGTGCCTTTTGCATGTTGCTCACCTGACTCATGTCCGATATGCGAGGATATGTTCTGCCATCGTTTACGTACATCGAGCACATACTTTCGCCAGCTCCGCTTGGTCCGTTGGTGGTGTTTGTATCACCCACGGCATAGACGTAGAAGAAGTTGCGCGTTTTGTTGCCTACAGTTGTCACTGGGCATGGAGCCAGAGCTGTGCCCAGTAGCGGATATTTGCCCGTATCAATGCCGTCATAGCGCACCTGACGCTTGAAGATGCCCGACAGCACCTTACCACTCTCGCCAGTCTGACGGTCTACTGGGTAGAGAGTATCGTAGCGACCTATCATCACCGAATACTTTGTCTCGGTAGTCTCCCAAGGTAGCAACTGACGCACCTTGTTACCCTCTCCGTCGTACAAGTCTACCAAACCAAGCGAGTTGTACACCTCTGTTGCATCGTAAGGATGTGCGCCAGCCTTATCAGTAACGACAACGCCATTTTTCAGTGTCAATGGGGTAGTGTGCTCGGCATCTGTATAGAGTTGTACATCGCAAGCAGCACGCATCCTCTCTGTAATACCCACGGTAGGAGCAAACGCACCCGACACAAAGCGGAAATGATTATTATCCATCAACTGACCTACAGGATGTGTAGCCTCGCCAGTGTTGTCGGTATGATCGACAAGGAATGGATGCCATTCGCCCAAGAACTCCTTGTTGCCCTTGCAGTTCTTGAAGTGAGGGTCGCCCGTCACCTCGTCATTCTCACCTACATAATAGTCCTTCACACCCTCCTTCAGTTCGGCTATGTCCGTCGTGTTCTGCTCCACCTGCTTCGCTATCTCTGTTGCCGCAGCCTGCGACACCAGCTCCAAAGATTTCTCGACTCCATTTCTGTCCGTCACCTTCAGTACGTTGTCATCGCCAAGCACAGCGTTCACTTTCTCAGCAGCAGCGGTAGCGTCGTTAGCCGCAGCAGTGGCAGCCTGTGCCGCCGATGTCGCGGTATTGGCAGTTTCCGTAGCCTTGTTTGCCTCGGAGACAGCCGCTTCCGCCGCCGTCTTGGCATCCATTGCCGCCTGAGCCGCCTTATTGGCGGTAGTCGCAGCAGCGTTTGCAGCAGCCGTTGCAGCAGCCGCAAGGTTCTCCGCCTCACTAAGGTCGATGCACTTGTTCCACCACGCCGTGTCCGTAAGCGGATGTCCCACGTTCTTGCCCGTAGCAGCATCCACCTTAATGCTCACCCACACCGCCTTGCCGTCCGAGATGTAGTCAAGCCTCTTGTACTCCTTATCCGCCACCCATTCCGAGCCAGCCGGTGTAAGCAGCACCTTAATCCTTTTCTCTGTTTTTTCTGCCATAATTATTTTAAATTTTTAGATGTTGTTGTGTGCTATTTCCTTACTTATGTATTCAAGTCAGCATTCAAGTCAGTGCCGTTTCCAGGAAACGTGTATACGCCACCGCCATATACAGTCTCAAAGTTCACTACAGGCGTTGTTCCCAGTAGTGATTGTGTAATAAACATTCTAACCAACAGTTTCGGCACCTTCGTACCTCCTGGTAGTCTATACTTAGTGTTATCCACTGTTTTGGTGTCCCAAGGCAGATACGCGCCCTTGGCTATATTAAGGAAGTTGTCGCCAACAACCTGTATCTGATTGCTTGTGAAGTAACAACCGTCAGCCTTCTCCGCCTGTGCCTTAGTAAGATTGTATACGCTGTCAGCAGCAATCGCTCCATTAATGGAAGGCGCGCGATATTGGTACAACTCTATGCCCTCACTAACACCAAGGTTGTCTCTTACGTATCTGTCAGCCACGGCAAACACTCCAAACACCTTGTTGTTGTTAGCATCGCTTATCCAGTTGTAGCCATCCTTTTTGCTGTAATAAGGAGTTGTAAGTCCAGCGGCAACAAGGTCTATATACATAGCTCTTGTCAACGATGCCTTTGAGAGGTTGAGCGATGCCACGCCCTTCGGACCAAGGTCGTACAGCAGGTTGCCGTGGTTGTCGTAATAGCCAAGTGTGGCATATCCATTATCGTCAAGACCGAAGCGGATATTAGCCACACCAGCTGCGCCGAAGATTTGCACCATGCCATCCTCTATTCTTACCTCTGCTCCGTTCTTACCTTTGGTTTGTAGGCGCTGCGCCCTAACAAGTTGAGCGTTGATACCACTCTCGTCGAACACCGCCACATTTATGCCTTTAGTTGTTCGGAACATCGTTTTGTCGGCTGTCAATATAATCTGTCGGCTCGTAATGTCAATGCCCGCGTCAAGCAGACTGCCAGCAATCGACTTGTCTTCAACGTAGCCAGTCTTCTCGGCACGATACTCAGTTACTGTAGCGCCATATTCCAATTTTGGTTGCGAGAGATACAGCTTGCTACTTTTCATGGCGCGGAACAATACGTATATAGGCAACCTGTCGCCTGCAACTCGCCAAAACACAAAATATCGTTGCCATGATGATGTTAAGACAATCGCTGCATTACCGTCCGCACTTTGATTGCCCGATGCAAATCCACTTGCCTCAGTAGCAATAAGAGGTGTACCGTCGTTGTATAAGAAGGTAGTTACCTTGCCAGTGCCCTTAGCAACAAACGACAACATATACATCTGTCCCTGTTTAATCAGGTTCATTCCCTTCAAGTTCCACCGTATTGTGTTTACTTCGGCAGATGTCGCGTCGGTATACAATGTAGCATAGCTGCCATACTTGTTCGCATCACCTTCTTGCAACAAGGATGTATGCGTACTGTCTACAACAAGAGGGTCAGAGTTGTATATAGATAAGGTGTCCGGCTTAACAAGGGTATTGGTGTTGATTAACAAGTTTCCGCCTATGTACCCTCTGTCTTGTTCCGAGAGTGTGTATCCCGCATATTCCTCGCCTTCGGCTATCTGCGGACAAGCTATATAGGCTGTCTTTGTGCCGTAATAGAGGAAAACGCAATCTATGTACGCTGTGTTAGCGTCAAGGGTCAATGTCTCGGCAGCAAGCATCCATTCGTTAGCTATCATGTTCTTATCCACCGATAACGGTATAAAAAGATTCTTGTTTAAGTCGGCCATACTGCCGTCGCGTTGTACGATGTACGCATTAAAGTCTCCTTCGCTTACCGCTCCACTACATTTGAGTATTGCGCTAACAACATACTTGCGAGCCTCCTTCACCTTAACTCTGATAAAATCTACGCCACGGTTGCCTCCGCTCTTTCCCTCTATCACAACCGAGTTGTACCCATTGTAGTTGTTAAGTACCGAGATATAGGGCGTATACGCATCGTTGCCTGTCCAGTAATCGGTTTTCTTCTCGAATGCGCTGCCCGTAAGCAGATTGTGTCTGCCTACAACGGTCTCGCCAACTTTAAGAGATATATTTCTTGCCGATTGCTCTATCTTAGAGGTGTATTTAGTCAGGTCGGTATTGGTCTTGATAGGTATTCCGTCCAAGGTTTTATCTATATCGGTAACCTTATCACCAATACCGTCAACAGTATTGCCCAAATCGTCCACTCTCTTATTTGTTGCATTGCTTATCTCGGTGTACTTGCTCTCCATGCTCTTCATGTCGCGCTTGTACTCTCCCCACAATGCCGCCACATTAACGTTTATAGCAAGAGTGGCCGAGTAGTAGAGATTCGTCAGCAGACAATGTACTCTCACGGTAACGCTTGCCGTAGTGTACGATATGCGCTTACCGTCGATGGTCGTGTAACTTACAGAGTTTATGCGTACCTTGGCAGTGTTCACGTCCGTCCTAACCACCTCGGCTGTGCATCCGTCAACACTCGCAATCTCTATATTGTCGCATGCCGACATTACCGACTTGCTGCCACTTATCACCAATATCTCTGCTGTGACATTGCCTCCCGAACAATCAACAACAGCATTTCCGCTGCTATCGCTATTAGCTTCTACCGTTAGAGCTGTAGGCAAAAAATCTACTTGTATAGCGTCCTGTCCATCGGCTCCTGGTTCTCCAGGCTTACCTGGGTCGCCAGGGGTTCCTGGTTCTCCCTTATCTCCATCCTTACCTACATACCCGACAAGCTGAGCCTCGCTATACTCTTTCGTTCCGTCGAGCCATACTATCTCGTCACGACTCCAGATATATGTGCCTGGCGTTAGCTGCTCAGTTGTAGGATAGCTATATATCCATACCTTAGGTATTACGGTTGCCGAATTAGATACGCCGTACATCTCGGTTACACTTGTCAAGTCAGCACACTTACCTACACAGTACTTACCCGTTAACTCCACGGTCTTGTTGCTGTAAGTCACCTTGTCGGCGCTCCAAACATATTTGTTGGCATGATTCTTTATAACAACAGCCGACAATGTATCGTATTTGTATTCCGCATCTACAGGCGAGGTAGTAATATTGTCGCCCAAGGCATAGATGGTGTTTACGCTTACTATTCCTCGTCCACTGCTGCCTTCCTTGCCGTCGCTTGTAACAATAACATTTGTACTCTTTACAAGTGTCTGCTTCGTCTCCGTCTGCCCATCCGCACCCTTAATTTCCTCCTTCAGATAAGCGTCAACCTTCACACTCTTCATGTCGTACAGACTGGCAAGTGTGGCAAGATTTACAAATGGAGCATTATTCAGAATATTGCCGTTCTGATACTCGATTGTAGCCTTGAACACAACATTCTCGGCTGCTATTATCTCCGCCTTGCTGCCAGTGTGCTTTACCAATGTAAAAGTAATGTCAGTAGGCGTAGTAGTGCGGTTGCTCACGTGGCGTACAATGCTGCTTGATGTAGGCACAATCTCCCACATCACTGTTATAGGATCTATCAAGTTATCGGGCGTGCCCGAGAACCATTTGAATCTCTCCGTATTAAACATTGTAAGCTCAGGTGAGATTACACACGTCACAGTCTTCCATTGGTACGGATTACGCACAGGCTGCTTGTCCGCGTCCACTTTGCCCGTCTCCCACAATGCGCCAATACCATGATACATAGTGATAGAAGGCGCTGTGTCCGAACTGTTGTCCTCGGTCGATGTTGTCAGCTTGATAACATTGCCGCGTGAGTTCCAACGTATTTGGTCTCCCACATTAACAATCACGTCACCCGCCAATGGTGCCACACTTCCTTCGCCATATCCGTAGAATATGCGACTCGCAATCTCGTTCTTGTCATCGTCTTGTGTACGTCCGCCTTCCTGTTCAGCAAACAGCGATGCTATACTCATCATACCGTCTTGCTGTGCCACCATAACAGCTATATTACCCCATTTCAGTGCCACATTCTTCTTAGCCAGCACCTTCGAGCAATACGATGGTATCACATTGTCTCCACCTACGAACGTGGCCAAATTCGACAACATCACATAGTCGTACAGCTTTCCGTCTTCCAGTGTCTCCTGTCCAACACCCACAACCATACGCCAGTAGTATCTGTTAGCAAGATCCTCTGTCTCGCCCGCCTTAACATTAAACGTCTGGCATAGAGCCATCATGCCTACATGCCACCAGTTCATGGTTCTTGTGGTACCATCGTCAGCAGCAGCATAACACTTATACGCTATCACCTTCGAGCCCGATGCGTCGAATATGTAAGCCACCTTAATAATAGTAGAACCGGCGTTCGAGAAGATAGTTGTACCGCCCGAATAGCTCACCTTCCTAACCTCGGCACTTGCAGCAAACATCTTTACGCGAGTTGTCAGGTAGTCAATGTACATGTGGCTCTTGCCGTCCTCACCCATGTACAGGTCAAATCCCTGTGCACCGATAATGGTTCGGTCCGCCTCGGTAGAGTGGGGGTCGCGCACACGGTCGAGCACCACATCGCCCAACACAGCGTTACCTTTCGCATCAATACCTTTTTTCTTGTCCATTCCAACCGTCAGTCCTTCCATAAAGGTTATTACCTTTTTTGCTACATCTTCATGTACTTTAGAAAGCGCCTTACTGTCGAGATAGTTGGGAGTGACAATTTTATCTACAGAATCAAGTGAAGTTGAATCAATGGCCACTCCATTCACCTCACCTTGGCCCTCAAAGGCTATTTTTCCTCCGGACACGATGGTTAGCACATTGGCGAAGAGTTGGCGGAATTTGGTGCCTGCCTCCATCGTGATGTCTTTGAGGAAGGTCACGATACCATATACCGAAGAATAGTTATACCACTCGCTTTCGTTGGGGATAGCACTGATAGCTTCGTCTGAGGACAAGTAGCCATATACAATTCTGCCGCCTTCCTTCCAATCGCGCTGCACCGTGCCATTATCGCCCGACGAGGTTATGATGCCTTGCAGAAATATGTAGTAGTACTTCTCGTCGCCTATCTGCTCTTCTTTTTCGTTCTTGCCGTAGATGTCTATCTGTTCGGACGGGAATACTATCCATGCCGAAGTCGTGAGCGTCATATCGCGAGGAATGGCGACATAAACATATTTCTCGGTGTGGGTATTGAATACCGTTGCAGCAGCCTGCAAAGGCCAGCGTCGGTAGTTGTGTCCGGCATCGAAGCCGATAATATCCTTGACGTACACAAGTATCTTGGCACCGCTTACGCACGATGCCTGAATATAGTCGGGATAGCCAAGGGCATTTAGTTCAATATGCAATGCCGAAGGCGAAATCCAATAGTCTTTGGTTGTCGCTTGTGTCATATATTATGTTGATTTTCTATTGCGAATTTAGGGAAAAACGTTAGCATGATGCGGACATACCTTAACGCAAACGACCCCAAGAGCATGGTGTCTCTTGAGGTCGTAAGAAATATAGAGATGAAAACTAAAAGACTTATATCTTTGTGCTACCACAGAAATTGAGTCGTGCTGTGAATGATACGCTGTATATATCGTCCTTGGTATCGTCGGCATACTTTATGGTCTCTTCCGACTCGATGGTACATGGCAGGAACTTGCCGTTAATCTTCAGCCATACGTGTTCGGACATTAGCAGTTCGTGAAGATACCAAGCGAGCCATGTTTCGTCCAACGGGTCGGTCATATAGTTCCAACCTTCCTTGTTGCCCTGCTTGCGTACTGCCGACCGAGAGAAGGAGTGCAAGGTTTCCTTGCGTGTCACGATGTAGTTTGTGGCTTTGATGTCTACTTCCTGTGCATAACTCTTGGGTATGCTGATGCTCTCAAGCACACCGAACGAGTTGATGAAGCGAAACTCTGTGCGACGTGTGGCTTCAGATGCAGGTAGGGCGTAGAGCTGCTGTCCTCCTACGGTCTGTGCGCCTTCTGCCGTTATGTTGTAGGCTTTGGCTTCGGGAGCATCCCATGTGGCGGTTGCCAGACTTACAGCCGGACTGTACGCATCGGCATAGACGAGCTGTTCGCCTACGCACACAAGCTGCGGTGTGGTGTTGGGTTTGCGAGTCAGTCGGCTTACCGACATATTGCCTTCGCTCATCAGGCGGTCATAGTCTGAAAATCCTCCGAAGATGGTCTGCTTTGTATTGTCTCCTGCCATATTGGATATAGGTTCCGACTTATGCAGTTCGCCATCAATCATATACTCGTCGTATGCAGACACATTGAACTTCACTACGGGCATTACGCCTGGTAGTGGCGAATACTCGTAAGAGTCACGGAAGGAACGCAATGCCGATGAAACGTCTATCTGCACAGCTTTGCCATTTTCTGTCAAGACAGGTTCGGTCATACGTATTGTCTCGTAATTGCCGCCACTAACGCCACACTTAACCTCGAATATCATACGATGGAACGAAGGCGAACCGTCAAGCACAATAGGATTGACGGTGAAGACGATAGGGTTGCCGTTGAATACCGAGCCTGAATTTAATTTAAGAAAACTTGCCATTGCTTCAAATAATAAATACTAAATACTAAATGCTGTAGATTTCCATTTCCACTTCTCCCATTCCATCCTTCGCCGTCACGTCGGCATTTACCTTGTTGATTAGGCATTTCTTGCCGTCGATGTTCCACCACTCTTTCCAATGGTTCTGAATATCGGCTATCTGCGCTACGGAGGCGAGACACTTGACGTAATACTTCTTGCGGTGAAGGAGGAAGTAGATGTAATCGACGAGGAATACGTCTACGTAGCCACGGTTCTTTACTGACGGAGTGTTTACCACAAGCGGAGCATCTGCCCATTCAGGCTGCACCCAAGCACGAGGCTTCAGTGAGAAGCGTTCTTCGTTACCGTTGCCCGGCTCAATGCCGTTGTAATCATACTCGTTGCCGTATGGGTCGATGGAGTCGGTAGTCAGGGCATAGTCGCCAGCCTTTGTGCGCCACTTCGAGTTGCCGAAGCCGTCATAGTTATAGTCGTAGGCTTCGTGCGTAGCGTCGATGCCGCCACCACGCATGATAGCTATAGACAAGCCCCAGTCGTATGACTGAAGGGGCGAGTTACCGTCATCGGTAGAAGAAGGATCGTAGCTCTCACGCAGCGAGAGTTCTTCGGTTACGTAAAAGTCAGCTACCATTGACGACATAGTGTTCTTGATGTACTGCTTCACAAACTCATGCTCCATATCCTCGTCAACGAGAGCTGCCATCTGGGTTTTTGCGTAAGAGCCGTTTATGGTGCCAATCTCCAGACCTTCATATTCCTTACCAATCTCAGAAGGCTGCGTGCTATCCTCGGTAGCGCATGTACTACCCGTGATTGCAGAAAGAGCCTTGCGATAGTTAGCATCCACCATACCGACCGGTACAAACGACGATTTAAACTCCTGTATAAAATCCTCATTGACAGTGGAACAATCACCTACTTCTACACCCTTCATGGCAGCTACCTCAAACAGTCGCGGTTCCATATTGCTTACATCTGTAAACTCCTTGTCTATCTTGACACGATACTTGTTACCAGTCTGCAAGTCTACGAACACGCTCATTTCACCATTATAGACACGATGAATAATGTCTTTATAAGTGAGATTGGTAACGGTGCGGTCTTTTGGATATTCTATATAGTCGTAGTCGGTATTATAGTCCTTAACTTTATTCTTTATGTTATCCTTCTGTTCCTTCGCTTCACTCTCGGCTGCATATCCGGCACGCACACCCGTTATATTCTCAGTGATGGGTAACATCGAAAGAACTTCGGCGTGGAACGTACGGGGTTCGGGATTCTGCTTGCGGAATACATCACGAATGAGATAGGCAGTTACCTTCTTCTGCTCGTAGTCATAATGAAACTTAATTCCAAACTGTTGCTCAAGCGAGTCTATTACGTCGGTTACCGACTCGGCAGGGAAATTCTCGCCATTGGCATACATACGAAAGATACTGGCGCTCATCTGAGCCTTATTGATAATGCTCTTGCAAGTGATACTTGCAATCTTGTCTCTTCCTACTACAGCGGTAGTCCAATTCTCGTCCTTCACTTGCGTAACTTCAGTGTCCTTGAACATTCCCCTGTCATAGAAAATATTACCAAAAGAATTATCCACTTCCTTATAAATGAAATTCACTTTACGGTACTTCACCTCCTGTACGTTCTTGTCCTTCGGATGTTCGAGTTTCAACTGACCACCACAACCACGCGAACTAAGCCAATCGTTTACTTCACTAAAAAGATACTGAACTTCATTCTCATTATTAGCGGATTTATGAAAAAAGGGTTCCTTTACATCACCCTTTTTTTTCAATCCGGCTTTTACTTCTTCATCCTCTTCGGTGTAAGTTGACTTGGCGTAAAGAGGGGTTATGTCGTAAGCACATTTTGTGGTGAAGAAGCAGAGACGGTTTAAGTCGCCGATAGCTGTAAGAGCCGAATTATCGAACTGTACACCAAGGTATTCAAAGAGGCAGTCGAGGAAAAACAGCACGTAGAAGCAAATCCCCGATTGCGGACGGTCGGCATCAAGCACCCAGATAGGACCACGGTCTTCGTACATCTCCTGCTCTTTATCAGAGTTTTCCCCCTTACGCTCGGAATATTTCTGTACGATGCTGTCAGAAGTAGTTCCATCATCATTAAGGCCGTAATGGGCGTAGCATACACGGGCGTTGCAAAATGGTTTTATGGGGTAGGGGTCACTTACATTGATATACGATGTCAGTACATCGGGCACTTTTACGCTGTTGCCGTTAGGGTAGGTATAGGTTTTCTTTAATACAGCTTCGTGCTTATCGCCCGTCTCCTTACACTGAGCAGGATAAGAAAATCCAAGAGCTTGCGGTGAAAAGGTAGAATAAGTATTACCTCCACCTACCGAACCATATTTTTTGTCGCCCTTCTTTCCCTCATATTTAATTACCACCTCTGTATGATAACTTACGCTCACGTTCACCTCATCAATTTTCTCTCCAATAAGGAGCTGGTCGTGATATTTTGCGGGAATAGGCACTTCGTTGCACTTGAGGTCACTAATAAGGTCGGAGAATGACTGTGTGCTTGCATCGACGTTGAGCGAGAGGGAGTCTTCCAGTCGCTCGTCTTCCTGGATGATGGCTGTGCCGGATGCGAAGGGTACACCGTCGGCGATGATTTGCATCGGCGTGTGCTCATAGCTCACGGGGCGGATGTCGCTGCTGACATCATCCACGTTCTTTAGGAAATGTCGGTTGCCTTCGATGGGCAGCTCCACGGGATAGGAGAACATCTCGGTGTCGTTGAACAATGGGTTGCTCAACTCGATACTGATGGATGCGTCTTCCTTTAGGGCGAGCGGCTTGCCGTCGGCAAGAATGGTGAGTTTGCTGTTCATGTTGGTTGTTGTTTGTAATAAGCCTTGCTGGGCATTGGAGGATTATTAAGCCTTACTGGGCCTTACTGAGCCTTTCTGAGCCTTGGGGGGAATTATTAAGCCTTACTGGGCCTTTCTGGGCCTTTCTGAGCCTTGGGGGGGTTATTAAGCCTTACTGGGCCTTACTAAGCCTTACTGGACTTTATTGTTATACTATTATCTTGGCGTTGCCGTATAGCGTGATGTTACGGTCGGTCTTGCAGAATACCTTGGTGTCGCCGTAGGCTTCAATCTTGCGGTAGGAGAGAGCCTTTACGGTGCCTCCGTGTGCCTCGCACGTCACGTTGCCATTGAGCACGGCATCGGCGGTGGTCCATAGGCGGGTTGCTGTGTCGGCATGCACCCGTCCTTTGCTTATATGGCCATAGGCAAAGTCGTGAAGTCCGATTAAGGCTTGGTCGCAGCGGTCGCTATACACCTGACTGTGATTCCACGCATGGACGGTGGCTTTGCCCAAGACGTAGCAGCGGGCATAGTCGTTTATGTCAACAATGGTATCGTAGTCGGTAACGATGACAAGAACGTACTCGGGAGCTGTCTTCGGACATTCGTTGAAGTAGATGCCGGCTGCGTTCATTTCTTTGCGTAGGGTGGGGTAGAGGGCAGGCAGACGGTCGTTGGCGATGTCAGCAAACTTGCTCTCTACGATGTCTTCCCAGTTGGCTCGCCACACAGCCATTAGTTGACTGATATTTTCGGTGGCGAGCATGGCACGATAGCCTTCGGCACAAGCGTGACGGGTGTGGCAGGCGGTGGTGCAGATGTCTTTTAGTTGGTGGAATGGGGTCATGATCTTTGGAGTTAATGGGTTGTAAGCCTTACTGGGCCTATTTAGACCTTTCTAAGCCTTTGGGAAACTTTTACTCTTTTACTTTTTTACTTTTATCCGCTTCTTCCTTCACTTTAAGAAGGATTGCCTCGTAGCCTTTCAATTCGTCCTCAGTCACGATGTCGGCGTAGTCTTTGCGGAGTTGGGCGATACGGTCGGTAAGGCCCTTTACGCGGGCTTTGGTCGATGGCTTGTCCTTGCGCATGATGTACTTGATGAGAGCGTCGGCTTCGGCTTTGTGCTTGGCTGCTGCGTCGCGAGCGGCTTTCACCTCGGGGCGGTCGTTGGCTATCTTGTCGGCTACCGACTGGGCGAAGAGAGGGTCGCGGGATAGTGCCTTGTCGTAGAAGGGACGGAACTGGGCGCGTAGGTTCTGCGGTGGGACGTTGCACGCCTTCTCTATTCGGGCGATGTATTCGGGGTCGCCGGTGCGCGGGGATAGGCGAAGGTATGCCTCGCCAATTTCGCGGTCAACGTTAATGTAGATGCGAGGCAGGATTTCGCTTTCTATCTTCACGGCACGGGTGGCGAGAAGGGCAATCTCTTCTTCGGTGTAGATAGGTCTGCCAGCCTTCTCGTTGGCTTCGGCCATGGTCTTGGCTTGCTCAGCTTTTGCTGCCATCTCGTTGCGCAGGGAGCGCACGGTGTTGACTTGCTCTTGCAGACGTTCGGAGAGGAACGGTCGGAGCTGCATGAGGTTGGGCATGGTCGACGCGATGGTCTCGCCGTTGGGGTTGGCCACGATGCCGCCGTAGGTGAGGGGCTGTAGGGTGAGGTCGGGCTGGAGGTCGGGGAAGAGCGAGCGACGCGCTTCCTCAAGAGCCTTCTCCTTCTGTTGCTCGGCATAGAGAGCCTGTTCCTCACGGGTGGGGCGACCGACGTGACGCTTTATCTCTTGGCGAGAGGTCTGCATGGTTTGCAGATAGGTGAGGAGCTGACGCACACGACGATGGTAGTCGCGGAAACGTCGGCTCTCCTTAACGAACGACATTGCCCGTGGGTTCTGCTCAAGAAAAGTAAGACCACGCTCGAAGGCTTCACGCTGGTCGGTGGTGAGTATACGGGCGGAGAGGGCAGGGGTTAGAATGCGGATTATTTCTTCCATAATGCTTTGGTGTTTTTGATGGGCCTTACTGGGCCTTATTGGGCCTTTCTAAGCCTTTGGGGAAACTAATACAGCAGTGGCGATACGAATATCTTGCTGTCTGGCTGATTGTTCTCGTAGCCTTTGCTTGTTGAGTCGGTGGTGTTGGCTGAGGGCTTGTCGGGGGTGGCGTTGGCAGCGTCCGCTGCCTTGCGCATTTCCATGAGCCGGAGCACCGAGGTGCGTAGGGCGATGGCTTCGTTGTGGGCCGCGGCTCGGCGTGCCTTGTCAATAGTGAGAATTGTTGTGCGCTCTTCGAGGTGGGCCACCATCAGGCGGCGTACCTTGCGAAGGAGTGGCTTGTCGGCAGGGTCGTCGGTATGGAGCAGACGCTGCACCGTGTCCTCGCCAATAGCCTCACTGATGTATTCGTCTTGAATGAAGTGGAGGTCGGGCAGAAGACGAATGAACTTCTCACGGCTCTCGTAGATGTCGAGATATTGCTGAAGGTCGGCACATGTGGCAATGAGGAGGTCGTGGTGGAGATAGTAGTACTGGCTCTCCTGCCACAATAGGCTTATCTCCTCAATGGCCTTGTGCTGCTCGTCCTTTGGCTCGGTGGTCGGTGGCTCGGTAGAGTCGGCATCGGCGATGGTTGCGGGTGTCGCCATCTTACGTGCCCAACCTTCGAGCATTACGAGCATCTGATTGAGCGACACCATTGCCTCACGCTTATAGCCCTGCACACCCTTGTCGAGGAGGTCTTTTGATGCCGTACCGTAGTCGTCGCTTGAAGCCACGTTGATGCCAGTGCCGTTGATAGAGAGAGCCTGTGTGTAGGCGAAGCGCGACATGGCATCGTATGTCACCATGCGCTGTGCCATAAGCAGGAGTTGCATCCAGGGCTGCTGTGTGTGCTCTCCGTTACAGACTGCCATGTAGAAGTCGTCGGGCGAAACGGTCTGATAATACTCGCACAATCGGTTGTAGAGCGAGTCGCCCAACTTGTCGCGCAGAAAATCTTTCTCGCTGTTGTCGAGTATGCCTTGAAGAGAACTTATCTCGTCGATGGCGTTGCTGGGGATGTGGAGCCGAAGCTCCTTGGTGGTTGATAGAATCATACGCTATGCGAATTTTGAGTTTTGAATTTTGAATTGTCGTCAAGCCGATTAGGAAATACTCAATTTTGAATTATCCAAGTCTTTTACATTCCAAACTGTTTTTTCAAGAAACTGTTTTTTTTGATAAACTCTTCCATCTCTTGCTCCGAATGATAGCCTTCCCAAAACAAATTGGTATGAGAACCTAAGCGATGGTCGTCAAGCGACGTTGGAATAGAATAAGCCGTATATATCAAATCGTAATGACGGACATAACGAGTGCGCTTTTCTGGCTCGCTATACAGTTTATTTATCCAACCGTCGTTGTCACACTCACACCACTTGTTATATTCATCGTTTTTCAGATTAGCGTCAATACCTATTGCTGTATGACCGCTACTACCATTCGTGCCAAAATAGACAATCTTTGCCATAAGAATCACTTTATATAGTTTTTCTGAATCAGAACAGCTTGAGCTGCGCTTGCTCCAACTTGATGCGTTTGCAAGCCTTGTCGTAATACTCCTTGTTGAGCTCGAAGCCGATGAAGTTGCGCTTCTCGCGGATGGCTGCAATGGCGGTGGTGCCGCTGCCCATACAGTTGTCTAAGATGGTGTCGCCCTCGTTGGAGTAAGTGCGAATGAGGTACTGAATAAGAGCTACGGGCTTTTGAGTGGGGTGCATATCAAGATTCTTTTCTTTGTCGAAGAACAATACAGATATAGGATATTTCTCAGTTGATGCTTCTTTTGAGCAGGTCTCAATATTATAGTTGCCATAACAGACATTACCCTTTGCTTTTCCGTGTTTATGCCCTCGTGAGTGAGTGGGAAAGCCTTGTCTCATCTGCGGATTGTATGTAGGTAGCGCACGATAGAACACAGCAATATCCTCATGGCTCCGCATAGGCATTCGCTTCGCATTGAGAAATCCTGTTGGTCGGTCTTTTTGCCAAATTAGATTATATCGCCATGTGTCTGGTTGTGCCATCATTAGCTGTGCCGTAAACATTCCTTGACCGAAGAGAATAATAGGAGCGTTAGTTTTTGCTATTCGCCAGTATTCCTTGAATAGAGGCTCCATCGGGATAATGTTATCCCATCGTGCCTTTTCATTGCCTTTGTTCAGAACTTCATACGGCAAATCGCACACGATGCAATCCACGCTCCCGTCTGGAATCCTTTTCATTCCTTCGAGGCAGTCTTCATTATATATCTTATTCAGTTCTATCATTCTCTATATCATTTGTTCGTTACTATTCCTGCATCGTCACCCCTGTTTTCGAGTTATCCAGCGTGGTGAGCACTTCGCGGTCAATCTGCCACACCAGGTGCGGGTCCCATCCATTGAACTTGCTGATCACCTCCAATGGGCGGAGCATGAGCTGCTGCAATGGGGCGAACTGGATTTGCTTGACGAGGAAACGCTCGCGGAGGTCGGTGCCGCCCGATGATGTAGCGTCGCCTGGGGTGTTGCCGATGAGTTTTGAGTCCAAGCCCATGGCGAAGAAGATGATGGAAGAAATTTCCTGGAGCTCGGTTTTCTCGGCTTGTGCTTGCGAGTTGGCCTTGCTCTCAATCTCCACGATTTCCCACGCCTTGTGCTCCTTGCCGTCCAATCCGGTGAACACGGCAGAGATAAGAGCCTGACCTGCGTTGTCGGGATTAGACAGCCAGCGGTTGATGTCGGTGAACACCTCCTGCTGTATCTGTGCCATCGTCTTGCTCTTGTTCTCGCCCTGCTGAGTGTAGAGGTGCTTGAGATATTCCTGATGAATGTAAATCACGCGACCGATGATGTTGCTGTTGCGCTTGCGAGTGAGACGGTCGTCAACGATGGTGAAAGCATACTCAAAAATGCTTCCGGCAAAGATAGAGTGCCAGAGCGCATCGGCATAGTAAGGGCCTCCAAAGTCGCGTGGCGACATGATGAAACGTGTGGGGCGGTTCTTGCGACTCACACGCTGCTGACGTGCCTCACGCACATGGCGGTTGAGGTCAGCTACGGCTGTGTCGGCTGCAAGATAAGGCACGGCGGCAATGCGACGGTCGGTTTCGGTGAGCGTCTGTGTGGAGTCGAGCCATTGATTGGAGAGGTAGGCATAGTTGATGCGATACTGACTGTCCATGCGCTCCAGTCGGGTGGTGAACACCGAGCGAGGCTTTATGCCCACAATCTTCGGGTTCCATTGTGACGTAGGCACGGGGCGACCTTCAGAGTCCAACTGGCGTTGGTTAAGCTGCAACTCGCAGAAGCATTGCGACATGAGCGACATATCGCCTGCCATTTCGAGGTAGGTGCGCATAAGTCCGTTGTTATCTATAAACTCGTGCAATTCCTCATTGGTGCGCTCCCATTCTTTCAGTGCCGCCTTGAGCGACTTCATCTCTTCGCTGTCTTCACTCTCAGAATTGTTCGCCGATTGTGAGAGTTGATTAACCGATTTTGAGAATTGGTTATCCGATTGTGAAGATTGATTATCCGAATCTGACATTTGCTTTTCCTTAGCCTTGAGGTCGGCTATCTGCCCGCGGAGCAAGGTGCCAGCCGAAGGGTAGGGGATAGACTTCTCGGTGATATTGCCACCGACATACTGCGTATAGTGATACTTGGCGCATGGTCCGCGACCCACGAGAATTTTTTTCACGAAATCCACTCCCGCTGCTGTGAAGGGCGACATCTTGGAGAGCAGATACACGAGGTTGGGCAGTTGGTTGCCCACTCCCCACTCCATAAATCCCAGTCCTGGTGTACCCACACCTTCGGGTTTGGCTTTGTTCTCGCCACCCGACGAACCGAACACAGCGGAAATCTTCTGTCGTGCCGCATTGCCTTCCGCTCCGGTCATGGTGGCCGAAGCCGTGAGCTTCTGGTGAACGTACTCGCCCCACGAAAACACGTTGCTGCCTCCCTGCTTGGGCGCACAGAACGCGCCAGGCAGAACTGCCTCGTAGCCTTGCGACTGAAGCTCCTCACTAAGCTGTTGGAGCTCGCTTAAGTTGCTAACTGTTGTCATTGTGAAGAATATATGTTTTGTTGAATGTTTTTATGATGCAAATATAGGGAAAGACGGGGAGAAGGGGCGGACATGCTCAGGGTGGGAATAGACAAAAAGCCCTGCTATCCTCACGGACAACAGGACCATGCCTAAAGTAAAATTTGCGAATGAAACATCCAGTCAAAGTATATTGTTAGTTGCGCCTGTCTACATGTCGTAGTCGCACATTTCGTTGGCCGAGCACAACTCGTAGTTCTCCACGTTCTCAATCACCATATCCTCATTACAGAACTGCTTGATAATGATTTTGCGGTTCTTCGGGTCGGGGTGTACGCTGCGGATATTGTTGTTAGAGATCCATATAGGGTGGTTGGCTTCCTGAGTATATACCACAAGATACCACGGACCGGTCTTGTACAACTCCATTGCAACGCCAAACTGAGACGTAACAGTAGACGAAGCCTTGTCGATAACCTTCTCAAGGAACTCCTCCTGGTGCTTCCGTCCGAACTTGTCGAGCCAAGAGGAGAAGATGGAAAGCACGAAGATAATCAGGAGGATTATTAACGCTGAAATAATTGATACCATAATCGTTATTGTTTTAATTGTTTATCGTTTGATATTCCACATTTGCTCAGCCGGGCCTACGAGCACGTCTATGTTTGCGCCCTGCTTCTGAGCCACCGTCTCCACCCATTTAAGCTGAATAAACTGCTGCGGACTAAGATTCATTTCGCTCATATACGCCTTGTCTGCCACAGCCTTTTGGCGTTCAGCCTTCTCGCGAGCCACCTGAACCTCATATTCACGTTCCTGCGTCTGCTTGGCCTGTACCATCTTTGCCGTGCGGTTCATTTCGGCAAGCTGTTCCTTGTTGGGCGTTGCCTTGCCGATGATTACGTCCTTGATGATGACGGGCATAGGCTTGTGCTTGGAGAGTGCGTCCACATAGTCTTGCATCTGCTTCAGAATCTTCTTGTCAATAGTACTGAGCACTTCACGGTTCGACATAAGGTCGAACGGGCTGTACTGCGAGATATGGTCGCGCACAAGGTTGCAGAAGTAGTTGTAGAGGTTGGTGTTAAACCAGTCGCGTCCATAGTTCTGAAGGAGCACCGGCGAACTGCCTTGCTCCACCTGAGTGACGATGACGGAATGGAAGTCAAGCGGTGTGTTGTCGTCGGAGAAGATGTCGTCAAGAAACACCTCATGGCGCACAGGCACAATCTTGAACGTCTCGGCGTGGGTGCTCATGGCACACCATGTCAGACCACTCTGCACTGGGTCGTTGTCAACACCTCCGTGTCCGAAGAACCAAGGCTTCTTCACCAACACAGCTTCCTCGTCGGCATCGGGCGACACGAAACGGCACGAGGATAACGTCACTACTGCGACAAACGCAAAAAGAATTGAAAATAATTTTCTCATAAATTGTTGTTGTTTAATTGTTTGTTGTTATTTTGTCTTTGTTTCTTTCAACATATATTTATAAGAGCCCAACATGTTCTCCCCGTCCTTCTCAATTTTCCAGTCGAACCCTGCCGCCTGCACGCTATGCACAAAGGTGTTGTAATCGCGGTCTTCGATATAGGGAGAAATATTCTCTTCTTCAAAGACAACGCAGCGAGGGTTGCGGTCGAGGTCGATGCGAAGTCGTTTTTTGCCGAGGAAGTCGCAGAACTTAGCCGTGTCGATAGGAGCTTCAATATGCAGATTATAATGCCCCTTTCCGCTTATCCAAAGGTAAGCATAGCAATATAGCTGTTCTTCTTCTGCATCGTATCGCTTGGCGCATACAATGCAAGTCTCAGAGCTCCCGAGTGACGAGATTGCGTAAAAACGTCCGTCCTCGATATGGTTGAGCATGTATTCGCGACGCTCTTTCGGAGTGAGGAGCACGGGAGGCTCCGGCGGACATGTGGCTTTTCCCTGCTGTTGGCATCTCTTCTTTTGCTTTGCCTTCTTTTCCCTCCAGGTACGAAAGAACTCGCGCAACAGCAAAATGAGACAGGCGATAAAGGTTACTACTCCTATCACGCCCATTATGCACTGGAAGAAAATTCCTATGCTGTAATATCTCAATAAGATTGTTTCCATTGTTCTCTATTTTGTTTGTTGTTAATTCCTAAAATCATTCCTTACCACCCACACGCTCAGTCCGATGTTGAGCAGAAGCATGAGGATGATAATGCCCCAATATTGCTTGTCGCTCAGTTCCACCGAGAGATACTTGAAGTCAGCGAAGTTCTTACGCTTCCATTCCTTCTGCACGATAGGCTCTATGTAGGCGGCAAAGGCGCAGAGGTCGAGACGATGCGACATAAACCAGTCGCGGCTCTTTACCGAAAGCACGGGCGAGTCACACCACGAGAAGGCATCGCTCCACACCACGCGGTTACGGCTGTCAAGACCTACGCACACCACAAGCTCGTTCTTGTTGCCACCCTGCCAGTAGGAGCGTTGGCGGTCGGCAATGGATAGCGGCTTGTTGCGATAGAAGAGCAGATAGAGGCGAAACTCCTTCTTCGGTCCGTATTGGGCGTTGAGCACACGGATGGCCCGCTCCTGACGGGCAGAGAACTTGGCTCCGATGATAGGGCATTGGTCGCGCAAACGTATGTCGGGATAGTCGTAAAGACCGATGCGCCGAGCCTCCTTCTTGCTGATGTCCTCAAACTTAAACACCGAGCGCGAAGCCTTCACCTTGTTTTCGTATTCATGGCTGCGGGTCACGGGGTAGAGCTGGGCGGTCTGTCCGTTCCACTGGTATTCGTAGGCATCGCCATCACGGGTGTAATAGTCACGGTGCATATCCACAAACACCGACGGAGCCTGCAAGCGGTCTTTCATTGCCGAAAACTCCTGACTGGTGCAATCGCGCTCACGTCCCGAATGGTCGTAGTAAGACCATCGCTCAGAATGGTTTACCGTGACGTAATAGGTTCGGGTATGCCGATGCCCTTTTGAGTCTCGGTAAGAAGACGTGCGTCTTACTCGCTCATTCCACGGCTCATAATAGCGTATCTTCGAGACGTAGCTGCCCAAGTATTCGGTGTCGCTCGACTCTGCTCGTTCAAATGCCCATATCATCGCTGCGCCCACAAGGAGCGAGGGGACGATAAGCACGGCGTGCTCCCACCATGTAGTTTGCTTGCGGAAGAACAGCAGCAACACAGCCGACACGAAGAAGGGGATAAGGAAAACGAGTAGTTCCATAAGCCTTTATTGCTTCTTGCCGAACAGATCCACGTCGTTGTCCTCGCCCTCAATCATCACCTCCTTCGAGCGCGACGAAGATATAACCTTATACTCGATAGGCATGGTGTTAGACACAAACCATCGTGCCGGGTAGGTGCGAGTGAGCGTTTCGTGCTCACGGATAATGTCGAGCATACGTTCCTGCGAGGTCTGAAACTCGGTGCGCTGTATCTCGATGGCTTGCATAAGGTCGCGGTAGAGCGACACATCAAAGTTGGGATTGCTCTCCTTTATCCACTTCATCATCGTGCCCTGGTCGTTCTGATAGCGTCCAGCAATGAGCTGCGGATAAATCTTCTCGAAGGTCTGCTTGTATTCATCCGTAACCTGAGCCTTCTGCTGGATGATTTTCCACATCTTGTCGTGTACGCCCTCAATCTTGCCACGCTGTGCCTCTGCCTGTTGGCGAAGCGCAATCTCACGGTTGTTGTAACTGAAGTAGGTGGCTACCAATGAGCCGATAACGATGGCTACCACAAGCAATATGGATGCCATAATGATGTTTTTTGTTTTCATTGTTTTGTTGTTCTATAAATCCGTTAATAGAAAGAAATGTGCAGTGGTTGAGTTTTCCTTCTCCTCGCTCGTCTGCACCAGAGCCCGTTAATTACGTTGCACGGAGTGACGACATGCGGCACACTGAGTACGGTCCCTTGGCCTTCGGGATGAGTTTCTTTGTCACCAGATGAACCAGAAGAACCAGATGTTAGTCTCATTCGTATCATTCGATGATAAACTCTTGCGCAAAACTTTCAGGTTCTTCTGGTTCATCTGGTGATAAATATCACAGCCGTTTGAGAAGCGTGCAGCATTTATAGTCAAAAACTTTTTCTACATAACCCAACCTTTCGTACCATTGCAACACCCACGGAGGAGAGTCGCGTCCGTCCCACGATATTGCGACGGTCGCTATGCCGCAACGCTTCAGTTCACTTTCGACTGCCTCCATCAGGAGTTTTGCCACCCCACGGCCACGGTGCGTTTCGCCCACCCACAGCGAATAGATGAGAGCGTCTGCCTCGCCATCCAAGGGCTTGTCTTCGGAGAGCTTGGGGATGAACACCTGTATGCTGCCATGATGCTGCTCGTCGGTAATGAGTATGCGAGTGGAGTCTTCCCAATGCTGATGTTGTATCATAGATGAAATATTGTGTTGTGGGGTTATCATCGGATGAAACAGACAGAACAGAAAGACTGGCGCAAACTGGGCAAAATCTGTTTCTTCTGTTTCATCTGATGACTTAAAAGCCGATTATGCGTCAATCTCGCCGCCACCCGTTGTGCCGCCCGGCTTCTGCTCGCCACCCGTGCCTGGTGCCGAAGGAGCATCCGTTGCAGCAGCCTCGCCCACACGCTTGAACGAGCCGTGCTGCGCGAAGGCAGCGTTGAACTTCTTGGAGAAGTCGACGGCTACGCCTGCGGTGAGGTCCTTGGTGGTGAGGTCGGCGGCGGTAATCTCGCGATTCACGTCAACTTCCTCGCCCGCAGCCTTGCGAGCTTCGAGCTTCGCCTTGAGCTGACTCTGAGTGAGCGAACCGCTGACGGTTGGACGTACCACCATGCCCTCGGCAGACACCTGCACCTTTGTGCCCAAAGCCAACAGAAGCGGCAGCTTCTTCTCCAACTGCGTCATCACGGCCATCACGTCCGCTACGCCTACTGTAGAGTCCTGCGCCATGTAGTCGCAAAACTCGGTGAATGACATCTGCTGCAAGTCAACGATCTGTGCGCTTGCCAGCTTTTCCTGTGTGAGGTGATTCACACGAACTGCAATTCTTGTTTTAATTGCCATGTGTTAATAAACTGTTTGGGCGTTAATACTATCCTCTATGTTTTTACCCAATTCCACAAAGAAGCTTTTTGCAATGTGCTAACACTTTTCATCAAATGTGCTAACACTTTTCATCAAATGTGCTAACACTTTTCATCAAATGTGCTAAC
>ERZ1026848.136-NODE-136-length-39613-cov-10.656707_pt1 | contig 39613 bp, 46 predicted proteins | sample MGYA00380154_ERZ1026848 | MGnify/ENA primary metagenome ERZ1026848 (study PRJEB33269, sample SAMEA4719790) | human gut metagenome | biome: human-associated habitat; feature: organic feature; material: feces | place: Cameroon | collected 2013-10 ...
AATCGCTCTGTCCCTCATAGACCATGCTGCCCAGCAGCTTTTCCAGCACGGCGTTGTCGTAGCTGACCGCCAGCGCCGTATAGGTGGTGTCACCCAGCTGCAAGGGCTGTTCCATAGGTATGGCAAACATGATCTTGCGGACGCCCTGACTAGAGGTGTAGCTGGTGATCACCGGAGCATTTGCAGTATACAGCTCCTCAAAAGCTGCCCTCATATGCTCTGCCGTGCCCTGCCGCCCGGCGGTGGTCCAAAACTCGCACTGCTCGTTGAACAGGTAAAAATCCGTGTACTGCCATGTAGCCTTTTGGGCGATATACTCCTGCCACTGTCCCTCCTGCTCTCCCCGCTCCGCAAGGGTGCCCAAGTAGCTGTCCCAGTCGGTCAGGATGTTCCAGTTGCGCTGCGCAAACATGGTAAAGGTCTTGGCAGACTGCCCATAGGTGGAAAGCAGATTTGCCGTGCTTTCCTGATAGACCTGCTTCTGGGTATAGGCACTGTAAGCAAGGATGCCGACCAGCAGTGCCAGCAACATCCCCGCTATGAGCAGGATATTTTTTCGTTTCTTCTTCATATGGTCGTTTCCCCCTGACTGCCCCTCAGCCAAGTTTCTTCCCGTATACGCTTTCCCTGATCCTTACATCAAAGCCAGGCGCACAAAGCTTTAAAATATGCACAAATACCGTGTGTCAGTTTCCGCATAAAATGACACCTTTCCCTTAAAATTATACCATTCTGAAAAAAGCCGGTCAACACATTCCCGGGGCGTTTCGTGTCATTTAAAGGGCGTTTCGTGCCATTTTTCTCTGCCGCTTTTCAGCGCACATAAAAAGCAAAAGACCCGCAGGCCGCACCTGAACCTTTCAGGGCTGCTGCGGGTCTTTTAGCTGGTGCAGAAGAAGGGACTTGAACCCTCACTCACTAGGAACTGGTGCCTAAAACCAGCGTGTCTGCCATTCCACCACTTCTGCTTATAGAAAAAAGGCAAGTCAAAAACCGACTTGCCTTCTGGTGCGAGGGAGGGGACTCGAAGCTCTGTCAGTTTACAAATTGCCGTTCTTTTTCAGAAAAGTGCTACAATTTTACTACAAAGGAGTCAAAAAGTCAAGGTTTTTTGCTGACATAAGCGTCCAACAGAGCCGTGTATTTCTGCGTTTCGTCCTCCCGCAGATGCTGGTAAATGCGCCGAGTGGTCATGATATCCGCATGACCCAGAAGCTGCTGCGCCACCATATCCGGCACACCCGCATAGAACAGATTGGTGGCGAACAGATGCCGGAACTGATGCGCCGTAACCAGCGGCCGGAACTCCTGACGCTGTACAATGCGCTCCGGACGAAGCGATGTGCCTGGTATCTTCGCTTCTCTGGTGTAGCTCTCGCATAAACCGATGTCCCGGCAGTACATCGTCCAGCGGCGGCTGTACTGGCTCTGCGTAAGAGGCTTATCTGTGCCGGACAGCACATAGTCCTCCGGGCGGTGGGCAGCCTTTCCTGCTTCCAGCAGAGGACGCAGCGGGCTAAGGATCGGGACAGAGCGGTACGCTTTCTTTGTTTTCAGCAGTTCTTTATACGGCTGATTACGGTTCCACGGCATGGCCTGCACCGGCGTAATGACCCCGGCATCCAGATCTACGTCCTTCCACTGCAAGCCGTTTGCTTCGCCCATGCGCAGCCCGGTGTATTCAAAGAGCCATGCCCAGAAGCCGCAGCCCTCGGGGTGGGCGTTGATGATCTCCCGCTGTTCCTCGGTGGGCTCTTCCCTGCCGCCCTCTGGCAGCCCGGCGGGCAGCTTTGCCAGCGGCACAGGATTCCCGGTGCCGTGGTACTCCGCGCACCAATAGGAGAACACGCAGGACAGCACGCTCTTTGCGTTTTTGACCGAGTGCTTGCTCTTACCCTGCGTTTTCAGAAGCTCCAGATACCCCCGCACCGCCTGCGCATCGATATCCTGCATCGGGGTATCCCCGAAGTACGCGCGCATGGGTGGGAAGTTCTTGCAGTAAGCGTTCACCGTACCGCGCCGCACCGGAGAAGCATCGCTCTTGATGTACTCCTCATACGCCACCGACATCGCCCGGAACGTGTAGCGCTTCTCCTTCGGGCTCATAGCTTCGATTTTGTAGCCCAGCACGGCCTGCTGGTATTTGCGCTCCGCCTCGGCTTTGGATCTACCATAAAAGACCCTGGGCTTTGGCAGCCCGGCGCTCCGGTGGATGCACGCCCGGCCATCCGGGCGCTTTGCCTTTTTCGTTTCAGCCATAACAACACCTCCAAAAGGGTACACTTTGACAAGCCCGCCCAAATGAGGTATAATCGCATTGTTGGTGTGCGATGACCCCGCAAGGGTGAGCCGCTTATTTTACGCTCTCGGTGTTCCAGCACCGGGGGCGTTTTTGTTTTTCAGGTCTGCCTGCCGCAGCATACCGCTGCAACAAAAGTTTAGTTGCTTTCAACATTTGTCCGTCTACAAACCTGCGCAACGCTTGTAGACATGAAAAAGTGAGTATTTATGCGGGTTTTCGGGGTTCAACATACAGAACATACGAAATCTCTTATAAAGACCCTGAATAGAAGAAAAGAAGAGTATACGCGCATAGGAACAGCTTTATATTCTTCCCGTGAGGGATTTATAGGGTTTTCGTATGCTCGGCATGGGACGGCGGATCAGTAGACCTTCCGGCACTCGATCACCTTGCCCAGCACCCTGACCGGGACCTTTCGTGGGTCGTAGATCTGCGGCTGGTGGGTGGGGTTCAGGCTCCGGGGCGTCAAGATCACCAGTTCCCCTTCTCTGCGGAAGGTTTTCACCGTGGCTTCATCCCCATTGACCAGCACCACCGCGATCTCGCCGTTCTCCACCTCCGGCTGCTCCCGGACAAGGATCTGGTCGCCGTCATCCATTCCGGCAGCGTTCATGCTATCGCCCCGGATGTTCAGCCAGAAATAAGCAGCGCCGTCCGTTTGCCGGATGGGGATGTACCCCTCGATATTCTCCTCGGCATACATGGGCAGTCCAGCCCGGACAGTACCCAGCAGCGGAGCGACCTGTGCCATAATGCACGGTGTAGCTCCCACTCGCTTTTTCCAGTCAGCGCCCCCGTGGTCATCCACCACGGGGGCGTTTTTCTTTTTGTCCAGAGCATCCGCCTGCCGCATTTTGCAAGCTTCATCGGCCTGTTCCCGGTCGATCTCCTGCCAAGCCTGCCACGCCTTGGAGTAATCCCCACCGCAGCTTTGCAGCACAGCGTCCCACCGGGGGCCGTAGGCATTGGCAAGCCGGGCGTCCGGGTCGTTGTCCCAATCGTAGGAATCATCGGTTTCGTCCAGAAGGTAGTCCAAGGACACCTCGAAATAATCAGCGAGCTTTTTCAGCTGGGCAGTCTGTGGTGTTCGCCCCAGATTCTTCCAAGTGGACACCGTGCCCTTGCTGATACCGGCGTCTACCGCAACCGCCGAGGGACTTTTTCCTACGGACTTGCAGAGCTTGCGATACTTGTCATAAAACATAGTTTACCTCCATAGACTTTGTGCAAATCGTCAAAGTTTAGCAAAGCGCACTCTCAGGGCTTGAAAAGTCTATGCAAATGAACTATACTACGCACAGCGGTTCACAAGAATAGACTTTCAACTCAATCTCGCAAGTTGAGTATACCACATTTGTTTATTTTTGTAAACAATTTTTGCAAAGAAAGGAGTACGTACGCGTGAACTTATCGTGGCAAGCAGAGGTCTGGGCTTTGATGAAGGATAACGGAATCAGCCGCAGCGACCTCGCCAAGGCCGCAGGTGTTACACCCGGGTACACCTCCATGGTGCTAAGCCGGAAGCGCAACCCGGCGGGTGCAGAAACGAAGTTCCGAGCAGCCCTTCAGACGCTGCTGGACGAGAAGGAGTAACCGCCCATGAAACGCCCGGAAGCCTGGCACGACGCTTACAGAGCCATCTACGGCAGCATCGGCTGCATCCGCCTGACCGTGACGCAGGCCGCCGCCCAGATGGGCACCACCCCGAAGCGGGTCACGCAGCAGTACCCGTCCGGCTGGAGCGGTCAGGGGCGGGGCAAGACCATCCGGCTGGATACCCTGCTGGATCAAGAATTCAAACTTTACTGAGGAGGAATCACAAATGAGACTGAAACCCGGAGTTTTACAGTGGGCGGCAGTTGCCTGCTTCTGCATCGGCCTGATCTACGCCCTCGGCCTTGAGGGCGGTGCACAGATCGGCCAGCCCATCACAGACGGCGAGTTCATCACCGCGATGGTGCTGGTCCTGACCTCCATCGCGCTGGTCCGTCTGAGCTTTGCGCTTGAGAACGCCCAGCGCCGCCGTCAGAGCCGCTACGGCAAGATTAACCGCACCCACGCCCGCAACACCGAATACCCTGCCCTGCCGGAGCACGGCAGCCGCAGGGACGCATGAGAGGAGGACACACGATGTTCAACGATAAGCGCAGAGGAGATATCTGGTGGGCGCAGGACACCACCCACAAACGCGAGGGCACCTACCTGATCCGGGGTGACCGACCGGTGGTGATCGTCAGCAGCGACAGCGTCAACTGCAACACGCGCATCGTTACGGTGGTTCCCCTGACCTCCAGCCCGGCGCAGCTGGCCCGCGGCGACGGCGCTTATGATCAGGTTCTTTTGACCGGCTACGGCGCACCGAGCATGGCCTTGACCCGGCAGGTGCACGCAGTGGATGCTGACGATCTGACTGAGTATCGGGGCCATCTAGCCGACGTCGATATGCTCCGGCTGGATCAGGCCCTTCGCTGTGCGCTGGGGGCATGAAGTGGTACACGGTATACGAACGCAAGAGCGAACAGATTCTGGTCAGCGGCGGTGGCGCGCAATGCGCCAAGGCTCTGGGTATGAGCATAAAAACGTTCTGGTGCACCGTCAGCCGGTGCCGCTCCGGCAAGAATCGCAAATACGAGATTATGATCGAGGATATCGAAAAGGAGTAACACAATGACTTTTGACCTTCACATTCACGGCGAGACCCCCGCCGAGCTGCTGGCCGCATTGCAGCAGCTGAACACCTCTCCCCTTCAGCCGCCCCAGAGCGAGCCTGTGCCGCAGCCGGAGAAGTCCAAGGCGCAGACCTCAGCAAAACCGAAGCGCAGCGCACAGAAGCCCGCAGCCGCCCCTGCGGAGGAGCAGCAGGCAAACCCTACGATGACCGACACGCAGTCGGTCCCTGCCGCCCCTGCGGCCACTTCCAGTGCAGCTACCTCTGCGCCGTCCGCTTCGGACAACGCAGCATCTGCACCCACCGAAACCCCTGCTACCACTACTTCATCTGAGCCGGGCAAAGACCCCGCCACCGAGGATAAGATCCGCAGCCTTATCATGGTGCTGATGAAGCTGGGCAAGACGAAGGAGTGCAAGGCGATCATTACCAGCGCTGGCGCTGCCAGCATCTCCGCCATCAAGCCTGAGAGCTACACCGCAGTGTGGGAGCAGCTGTGCAAGCTGAGCGAAGAGGTGAGCCAGAATGCCGCCGATTAAGCACGCCCTGCTGGGCGCATCCAGCGCCGCCCGGTGGATCGCCTGCACGCCCAGCGCCAGAGCCACCGAAGGTCTGCCGAATCAGGAGAGCACCTACGCCGCAGAGGGCACCCGGGCGCACGAGGTGTGCGAAAAAGCGCTCCGCTACAAGCTGGCAAAGTGGGAAGCGGGAAAGCCTTTTGACTTGCTGTCCGACTGGGCGCAACAGTCGATGCCGACAGAAATGTTCAATGCTGCCAACCAGTACGTCAGTTTCCTCCACGACCAGTGGGTCGGCTTCTCCTGCCGCCCGGGGGTGTTCATTGAGCAGGAGGTGGACGTGAGCCGGTGGGTGCCCGGCGGCTTCGGCACCTGCGACTGCCTGATGATCGGCGGCGGGCTGCTGCACATCATCGACTTCAAGTATGGACAGGGCGTGCCGGTAAGCCCGGTGCGCAACCCCCAGCTCATGTATTACGCCCTCGGTGCCTACGCCCTGTTTGACGGGCTGGAGAGCATAGACACAGTACGCATGAGCATCGTACAGCCCCGCATTCAGGAGGAGCCAGAAACGTGGGAGCTCCCGCTTTCCGACCTTCTGAGCTGGGCAAGGGAGGTCTTGCAGCCCGCCGCCGAGATGGCGTGGCGGGGCGAGGGCGCATTCTGCCCCGGCGAGCACTGCCGCTTCTGCAAGGCGCACCCTGCCTGCCGGGGCTGGCAGGAAAAGTACGGCCCTCTGGCCGGGTTTGAGCCGCTGCCGCAGCCCGCTGCACTCTCCGACGAGGAACTGGGCGAGTGGCTGCAAAAGGTCGAGGGGCTGGCCGCCTACGCCCGTGAGCTGGAGGACTACGCCCAGACCGCCCTGCTGGAGGGGCGCACCCTGCCCGGCTGGAAGCTGGTGCAGGGGCGCAGCACCCGCAAGTGGACCGATCAGGATGCAGCCTTCCGGCAGATGGAAGCTGACGGCATCGACGAAGCCATGCTGTACACCCGCACCCCTATCTCCCTGACCGCCGCCGAAAAGATGCTCGGCAAAAAGGAATTCGCCGAGGTCATGTCGGCCTTTATCACCCGGGCACCCGGCGCGCCCAAGCTGGCAAAGGACAGCGACCCGCGCCCTGCCTATGATCGTTTAGAGGGCTTCAAGCCCGAGGAGGACTAACTATGAACGCAAACGAGATCATTATTCCCTGCCGCCTGTCTTACGCCCACATCTGGGAGCCCAAGCAGGTCAACGGCACCGGCGACCCCAAGTACAGCTGCTGCCTGCTCATCAAGAAGAGCGACACCGCCGCCGTGGCTAAGATCCGCGCCGTCATCGAAGCTATCAAGAAGGATCCCAAGGCGCTGGCAAAGTGGGGCGGCAAGCTGCCCCCGGAGAAGAGCTTTAAATCCCCTCTGCGCGATGGTAACGAGGAGAAGGATGACGAGAACTACGCGGGCTACTGGTTTCTGAATGCCAACGCCAATGAGAACCGCCGCCCGCGCATCATCGACCGTGCCTGCAACGAGGTGCTGGATCAGGACGAGGTGTACAGCGGCTGCTATGCCAACGTCAAGATCGGCCTGTTCGCTTACAGCGCCAGCGGCAACAAGGGCATCGGCGCAGGGCTGGAGGTCATCCAGAAAGTCCGGGACGGCGAGCGTCTGTCCGGCGGCAACTCCACGGACGGCTTCGAGGTGCTGGACGATGACGATGCCGACTTTCTGAACTGAACCGACTGACACGCCGGGGGCCCCGCAAAGAGCCTCCGGCCTTTTTATCAGAAAGGAGGATCCCGTGAAGAAGATCATCACGGTGGATATCGAAACCTACTCGCCGCAGGACATCGCCAAGGTGGGCGCATACCGGTACGCGCAGGATCCAGAGTTTCAGGTGCTGCTGTTCGGATGCATCTCCGAAACCGCAGAAGCACCCCTCGTGCTGGATCTGACTATCGTGCCCGACCCAAAGCACCACCTACAGGAGCACCTGCCGTGGCTGTTCGATGCCAGCTACACCAAGCGGGCGCACAACGCTGCCTTCGAGTGGTGGTGTCTGTCCGAGTACATGGAGCTGAGCTGGGAACAGCGGGTGCTCTGGCTGCAGCAGTGGGAGTGCAGCATGATCCATGCACTGTACTGCGGCCTGCCTGCCCAACTGGGTGCGCTCGGCGCAGCACTGAAGCAGCCGGAGGATGCCCTGAAGATGAAGGAGGGCAAGGCGCTGATCACTTACTTCTGCAAACCCTGCAAGCCCACAAAGTGCAACGGCGGGCGCACCCGCAACCTGCCACAGCACGACCCCGCCAAGTGGAGACTGTTCCGCAAGTACAACGGCATGGACGTAATCGCAGAGCGTGCCAACGACCGGTGCCTTGCACACTGGCCGGTGCCGGAGTACCTGATGCAGCAGTGGCGAGATGATGTGGAAATGAACGCGCGCGGCGTGGCGGTGGATTTGGAGTTTGTGAAGGCTGCGCTGGATACGCTGAAGCAGAGTACCCTGCCGCTGAGCGCCGAACTCAAGACCCTGACAGGGCTGGCAAACCCCGGCAGCCGGGCACAGCTTCTGGGCTGGCTTGCAAACCGGGGCTGCCCCATGGACAGCCTGAGCAAGGATACCGTAGAGGAAGCGCTCCGGGGTGAACTGCCCAGCGATGTGCGCAGAGCGCTGGAACTGCGGCAGCAGCTGGGCAAAGCCAGCAACTCCAAGTACCAGACCATCGCCGACAGCGCAGGCGCAGACCACCGGGTGCGGGGCACCCTGCAGTTCTACGGTGCCAGCCGGACAGGACGATGGGCTGGGCGGCTGCTGCAGGTCCAGAACCTCCCCCGCACTTATCTGGATCAGCAGGCAGACTGGCGCGAGATCGTCAAGCTGCGGGACGCAGAAGCGCTGGGGATGCTGACCGGCAACGTAGCAGATACCCTGAGCCAGCTGATCCGCACGGCGCTGGTGCCCGGCAAGGGGTACACCTTTATTGATGCGGACTTCTCCGCCATCGAAGCGCGGCTGATTGCATGGCTGGCAGGAGAAGCGTGGGTGCTGGACGTTTTCCGCACCACGGGCAAGATCTACGAAGCCACCGCAGCCCGTATTTTCGGCGTACCGTTTGAAAGCATCGTCAAAGGCAATCCGAACTACAAGTACCGGCAGCGCGGCAAAGTGGCAACGCTGGCGCTGGGCTATCAGGGCGGAGTGGGCGCGATGAAGCGCATGGGCGGCGACCAGCTGGGTCTGGACGATGCCGGACTGCAGGATATCGTGAACCGCTGGCGGAAGCAGAACCCCCACATCTGCAAGCTCTGGCGGCGAATGCAGGACGCTGCCGTGCACACCATCCGTACCGGTAAAACCACTCAACCCAGAGCGGGCGTGTTCTTCCGCAAGGAAATGACCCCGGAATGCCCTTTTCCATTCCTGACCATGGAGCTGCCCAGCGGGCGCAAGCTTTTCTACGCCGACCCCGGCACCACGCCGGATGACCGCATTACTTACAAGGAATGGGACAAAGGCGGCTGGCGGGAAGCCGAGACCTACGGCGGCAAGCTGACCGAGAACCTCACCCAAGCAGTAGGACGTGACTGTCTGGCTTTTGCACTGGACAACCTGCGGCGGGCAGGATACCGCGTAGTGTTCCACGTCCACGACGAGGTAGTCATCGAATACCCCAGCCGCTGCGACCCAGAAGCCGGGCTCAAGAATGTGGTGTTCATCATGAGCCGGACTCCGCCATGGGCGCGGGGGTTACCCCTGAACGCCGCAGGCTGGCACGGTGACTTCTTTACAAAGGATTGAGGACGATGAAGGAACAGAGAATCCGTTTCACCACAGCGCTGACCGCGTGCTCCTGCGGGGCAGTTCCCTACGACCCAGACGTGCGCCCGAAGGGTCAGGTAGGTCTCACCCGCTACCGCAAGAGCAAGTACGGTAAAGACGGCGGGTGGTCTGTGGTATGCACCCGCTGCGGCTGCGTTGGAGAGCGGGGGCGCACCCAGATCGACGCAGCCGACAGATGGGACGCACGCCAGCTCAAATACGGCCCGCTGAAGGAGGACAAAGACAAATGAGCGCTACACCGATTACTGTCAGCGTAGGTGGCAGCCGCACAGCGACCGAGTGGGAGAGCCGAACCCTTTCATGGGGGGATTTTATTCTCACCTTGAAAGGCCGGATGAAACGCAACTGCGGCACCGAGACCCACGCGGAGTACATAGCCCTGCCCAAGGGCAGACAGGCCGACCTGAAGGACGTGGGCGGCTTCGTGGGCGGCACCTTACAGGGTGGGAGCCGCAGGCGCGGCTGCTGCACCGGGCGCAGTCTGATCACGCTGGATATGGACAACTGTGCCCCCGGCAGCACGGAGCAGTGGGTGGCTGCCATTAAGGCCATGGGCACGGCGGCTGTCTACTCCACCCGGAAGCACGACCCGGAGCACCCTCGGCTGCGGGCAATCTTCCCTACGGATCGCGTGATGCAGCCGGAGGAGTACCAGCCTTGCGCCCGGATGCTGGCGCAGATGCTGGATCCTGAAATGGTGGTCTTTGACCGCACCACCTTTGAAAACGAGCGCCTGATGTACTGGCCCAGCCGCAGCGCAGACAGCAAGTGGGTGTGCGAAGCCACCGAGGACGGCAGCCGGATCTGCGTGGACGACCTGCTGTGGCTCTACGCCGACTGGCACGATGTGCGCCAGTGGCCTGCGTGCCCCGCTGAGACGGTCAAGCTGCCCGGCGGCAAACAGGCAGACCCCACCACAAAACCCGGCGTCGTGGGCGCTTTCTGCCGGACTTACGACGTGCCCGCAGCGATCGAGAATTTTCTCCCCGGGGTGTACGTTGATGCAGGCGCAGGCCGCCTGACCTACGCCGCAGGCAGCACCACCGCAGGCGCGGTGCTTTACGACAACGACACCTTCATCTACAGCCACCACAGCACCGATCCCGCAGGCGGCAAGCTGCTCAACGCATGGGATCTGGTGCGCATTCATAAGTTCGGCGATCTGGACGCAGACGCAGCCCCGGGCACGCCTGCCGCGTCCCTGCCCAGCTGGCAGCAGATGCGGGCACTGGCAGAGAATGACGGCCCCACTGCTGCCCTGCTCCGGCAGGAAGCCGTAGACCACGCAATGGAGGGCTTCGAGCCACAACCGGACTGCACCGAGGACCCGGACAAGTGGCAGGAAAAGCTCGACCGCACCCAGAAGGGAGCTATCGCCTGCACCATCCAGAACGCATGGGTGATCTTGGAGAACGACCCCGCTTTGAAAGGGCGCATCTGGTCGGACACCTTCTCGGAGCGGCTGCGGTGCAAGGGACCCTTCCCGTGGAGCGACAAGACGCAGGAGCGGGACTGGAGCGACGAGGACGATGCGGGCGTGCGCTGGTATCTGGAGACCATCTACCACTTCAGCGGAGTCAACAAGGCCGCCGATGCGGTGGCACTGACCGGTGGTCGCCACGCAAAAGACCCGGTGCGGGAGTATCTGACCGGGCTCGTGTGGGACGGCACCGAACGGCTGGATATGCTGTTCATCGACTATCTGGGCGCAGAGGACAACAGCTACACCAGAGCGGTGACAAGGAAGATGTTCGTGGCAGCGGTAGCCCGATGCTTCCGTCCGGGGTGCAAGTTCGACCAGATCTGCATCCTCAGCGGTAAACAGGGCATCGGCAAAAGCCTGCTGCTCTCCCGCATGGGCATGGACTGGTTCAACGACAGCATCACCAGCTTTGACGGCAAGGAAGCCCGCGAGAATCTGCGGGGCGTCTGGATCGTAGAGCTGGGCGAAATGACCGCGTTCAGCCGCTCGGAGAGCGAAGCAGCAAAGCAGTTCCTGAGCCAGACCGAGGACAGATACCGCGCCGCTTATGGCCGCAGAACGGTGCAGTACCCCCGCCGGTGCGTGTTCTTCGGCACCTCAAACAGCGCCGATTTCCTCCGCGATGCCACCGGAAACCGCCGTTACTGGCCCATAGATTGCAGTTTTGAGCGCCGGACAAAGGTAGTTCACGATGATCTGACCCCCGCAGAGGTGGGGCAGCTGTGGGCGGAAGCTGTGGCAAGATTCAAGTCCGGGGAGGAACTGATCCTCCGGGACGAACTGCAAGAAGCCGCCCTGGCTGAGCAGCAGGCGCACACCGAACGAGACCCATGGGAGGGCAGCATCGCCGATTTTCTGGACAAGACAGTCCCGCTGGACTGGGGCAAGCGCAGCATCGACGAACGCATCTGCTGGCTGGAAAACGGCCCTTCCGATGTGGAGACGCCCACCCAGAAACGCATGACAATCTGCGCCAACGAGGTCTGGCGGGAGTGCATCGACCTCACCGGCAGAGACCCCGACCGGGTGCAGACCAAGCGGATCAACGCTATCCTGAACAGTCTCCCGGGGTGGGTGCCGGGCAAGTATCCACAGCGGTGCGGGGTGTACGGGATGCAGCGCATCTGGCGCAGAAAACCGGAGTAACTACCAGCCCGAAAACCAACATACAAAGCCTGCCGAAACCGGCTCGGTGAACATACAGAACATACGAACAGGGTCGGCATACAAAACATACAAAGATTTTCGAGAACTTCAAGAAACCCGAAGAAAACAAGTACCCCCAAAAAGCACCGAACATACAGAACATACAAGCAACATACAAAGACCGCGAGCGTTTGTATGCTCGAAAAAGTGAGTGCTGATGCGGGTTTTCAGGCTAAAACATACGAAACATACAATCTTTTTCTTCTTTAAGTGAAAAACAGAAGGATTTAAGATACACGCGCGTATACGCGAGAGCCTTATATTCTTCACGCGAGGGTTTTATAGAGAAGCCGTATGTTTTGTATGTTTCGTATGTTTTGCCCAGAGCAGAGAGGAGTAACTATTATGACCAACAAGCCACTGGAAAAGAGCATCGAGAACGTTCTCCGGCAGGCGGTGGAGGATGACGGCGGGCTGTGCCTGAAATGGACCTGCCCCGGGCACAGGGGTGTGCCAGACCGCATGGTCATCTTCCCCGGCGGCATCATCGCCTTTGTGGAGCTCAAGCGCCCCGGGGCAAAGGTCAAGGCAGGCGGGCTGCAGAACTGGTGGCGGCAACGGCTGGCGGAGTTCGGATTTCCCTGCTACGAGATCAGCCGCAAATATCAGGCCGTGGCTCTGGCCAAGCGGCTGAGCATGGGAAGTCAGATGCGGCAGTTGAACGCAGAGGATGCCATACAGTCTCAGTCCGATGCGTCCGTCGACTGGGATGATGACTGGGATGATGTCTGGTGGGACGATCCGTTTGAAGATCAAGATTGCCTTGACTGACGCGCTGCCCTAAAAGAAACGGAGGTCAAAACCGCAATGCAGCAATTTCACCCGCACCCATATCAGCAGGCAGGCATCGACGCCATTCTGGAAAAGCCCAGCGTTGCGCTCTGGATGGAAATGGGACTGGGCAAGACGGTGGTCACCCTGACCGCCATCGACCAGCTGATCTACGACCGACTGGAGATCAGCCGCGTCCTGATCGTAGCCCCGAAGAAGGTCGCAGAAGCAACATGGCAAGACGAAGCGCAGAAGTGGGAGCACCTGCAGCAGCTGCGCATTTCCACCGTGCTGGGCACAGAGAAGCAGCGTCTGACCGCGCTGGACGCACCGGCAGATATTTACATCATCAACCGGGAAAACATCCCGTGGCTGGTCAAGGCCCTTGGGCGGCGCTGGAACTTCGACATGGTAGTTCTGGACGAAGCGTCCAGCTTCAAGAATCACGCCGCCCAGCGCTTCAAAGCCCTCAAGGCGGTGCGTCCCCGCATCCACAAGGTTGTCGAGCTCACCGGCACACCACGCCCCAACAGCCTGCTGGACCTCTGGGCGCAAATCTATCTGCTGGATCAGGGCGAGCGGCTGGGGCGGTACATCACCCACTACCGGCAGGCCTACTTCTGGCCAACCGAGTACAGCTATGAGCCCAAGGACGGAGCAGCTGAAGCCGTGCAGCAGGCCATTCAGGACATCGTGGTCAGCTTCAAAGCCGCCGACCACCTAACCCTGCCGGAGAAGATCATCGATGACATCCCGGTGGTATTGGACAAGCCCGCAAAGACTGCCTACAAGAAGCTGGAGCGGGACTACCTGCTGGAGGTGGACGGCGAAGCCATCACCGCACAGCAGGCGGCGTCCCTCACCGGCAAGCTGCTTCAGCTGTGCAACGGCAGCCTGTACGACGAGGACGGCACCGTGCACCAGCTGCATCGGTGCAAGCTGGACGCGTTCGAAGAGCTCCTCGAAGCGCTGGACGGCCAGAGAGCCCTCGTGTTTTACAATTTCCGTTTTGACGAGGAGCAGCTCACCCAGCTGCTGAAAACCCGCCACAGCGCCCTCAGATTCGCCGTGCTGCGCACTGGGCAGGACGCCGCCGACTGGAACGCCGGGAAGCTGGACATTTTGCTGGCGCAGCCCGCCAGCTGTGCCTACGGGCTGAATCTCCAGCAGGGCGGTCACCACCTGATCTGGTACAGCTTGCCCTGGAGTCTGGAGTTATACGCGCAGGGAGAAGCCCGGCTCTACCGGCAGGGACAGACCCAGAGCGTCATCGTCCACCGGCTGATCGTCAAAGGCGGCGCGGACGAAATGGTGGTCAGGGCGCTGAGCCGCAAGGACACCGACCAGAACAGCCTGATGCAGGCGGTAAAGACCCGCATCCGGGCAGCGCAGGAAGATAACACCGACTAAGACCAGCAGCAAAAGCTGGTATCACCCAAAACAGAAGGGAGAAATCAAGTGAGCATCCGAGCATTCCGCCGTCTCTCCCGTGCCGAGCGACGCGGCTTCATCCAAACCATCAAAGACCCGCTGACCCGCCGGGTCTTTGAGATCGTATTTCTGGGTCCGGGCAAGGTCAGCTGGCGCAAGGCGGCGCTGCTTTACGGCGGCGGCATTTCCCCGGAGACCCTGCGGGTCTGGGTCTGGAAAGAGCTGCACCGGGCTGAGAGCCCCACAGCGGCGCTGTGAGCACCAATACCGCACCGGCAGCAAGTTTCCACGCCGGAGCAGCAAACGCCGCGCACAGAGCCCCGCAGCCGCCCGCTGTGCAATTCATAACGTTTTGACCCCAAAACCCATGCTATGCTTTCCGAGATAACAACTACGGGGGCAGAGTATGGGTTTTTCGAATGAGCGCATGAGGACAGGACAGCTGGTCAACTGGTTTCTGCTGGACGGCCTGGAGCTGACCCCGGCGGGCAACCCCGTCACCAAACCGCTGCCGCTGCCCTTCGGCGTAGACCACCTCATCGGATTCAACGAGCTGCTGACCTGCAAGCACCCGGAGAATGCAGGCGTGCACTTCTTCCTCGATGACTACCAGTTCGAGCGATTCTGGCGACAGCCGCAGCGCTACCTCAACGCCCTGTCCCGGTTCCCGCTGGTGCTGGGGCCGGACTTCTCGCTTTACACCGACTTCCCTGCCCCGCTCCAGCGCTGGAATCACTACCGCAACCAGCTGCTGACAGCATGGCTCCAGCAGCACGGAGTGCACGCCATCCCGGCAGCCAGCTGGTCGGATGAGGACAGCTTCCGCTGGTGTTTTGACGGCATCAGCCCCGGTGGAGCCGTAGCCGTAAGCACGGTGGGCTGTCTTGTCCACAAGGACGCACAGGAGGGGCTGGCACAAGGGCTGGATGAACTGATCCGACGGACCCACCCAGCCGAACTGCTGGTCTACGGCAAGCTGCCGCAGCAGGCAGCGGCGCTCCTGCGCAGCAATGGTGTTCCGTGGCAGGCATTCCCGCATAGCATGGCGGCTCGCGTCAGAGCCAGAGAGGAGACGCTGTAATGGGCGGCAGAGGAAGCAGTATGAAAGGCTCCCAAGGCATGGGAGGTGGCGCAGTAGCGCCCGCAGCAGCCGCACAGGCGATGCCCGCGATTCAGATAGCATCGGCAGCTCAGGCAGTGCCCCAGCAGCAGGCAGGCCCTCCCACCGGAGCGAACGGCTTCGGTCACCTGACCCCGCAGCAGGTCTCCGCGCTGGAGAACGCAGCGCAGCAGCAGATGATGCGTGACCCCAAGCTGGCAGCAGGCGTGACCGACTACATCAACCCGGTCATGCAGGGCAACGGCAAGGCGCTGAGCCAGAACGCCAACTGGGCTGCGGCTACCGGTCAGCCCCTGACCAAGCGGCAGCAGCAGATGCTGGACGCGGTGGACAAGCTGGCCAAGCCCATCGGACAGGAGACCACCCTGTACCGTGCAGACCATCCGGACTTTCTGGAGCGCAACTGCGGTCTGCCTGCGAACTACAGCAGCATGAGCGACGCACAGATCCGCAAAACACTGGTGGGCAAGATCTGGACAAGCACCAGTCTGGAATCCACCGCCTACGACAGCCGGAACAACCCCTTCTGGCCGCAGCCGAACGGACGCGGCACAGGCACGCATGGTCAGGGCGGCATCCGCTCAGGCAACCGCGAAATCCTGATCCGGTATCACACGGCCAAGAGTACCCGCGCTGCCTTTATCCAGCCCAGCCAATCCGAAGCGGTTCTGGCGGTGGGTACCCATCACAAGATCACCGGCGTGCGCAGCACCCGGCTCGGCCCATCCAAAACCCACCTTTCCGGCAAGAAGGTTCTTGAGCTGGAAATCGAAGTGTGGTAAAATCAATCTGGAGGTATTTCACTATGGCATCTTCGACAAAGAAACAGACCCAGACCGGCGGCTTCATTCAGCGTGATACCCCGCCTGTTTCGGAGGGTCCGATCCACTTCGGCGCAAACATGACGGACGCTGACGGAACCGTTCTGACCGACAGCAAAGGCAACTGGATCGGCCCCATTTCCCGGCTGGCTCCGGAGTACCGCAAGTATGCGAAGAAGCCCGCCAGCAAGAAGAAAACCACCAAGGCGAAACCCAAGAAAAAGTAAGTCGTAACGTTTTGCGCCTGCTTTCCGTGTTACTCTTGACCGAGAAATTCACGGCCAAGGGAGGACTCACATGGGCGGCAGAGGTGGAAGTATGGGCGGCAGCCACGGCATGGGTGGAGGTGGCAGCGCAGGCGGGGCGGCAAAAGCCGCCGCACCGGCAGCACCCCAGACCCGGGAGCAGCAGCTGCTGGCACAGATCAAGGGCAACCCTGCAGCCCTGATGCAGATGAGCGATCAGGATGCGCTGGATACGGTCAAAGCGATTGCTGCACAGCCTATCGCAGCCGACCGTACCCAAAACGACACCTTCTGCCAGCGCTGGCTCAATGCCACCGGTCTGGCGAACGAGAAGCCCGACGTTCTGGATGATGTGGCCTTTGGCAAAGCCCGTCGTAAAGCAGGTGCAGATAAACTGTACCACAGTGACGTACCCTATGACGGCAACGCAGCAACGGCAGTAAAAACACTGCGACAGCTGCAAACTGGTGACACGGCGTTTGCATCTTTTGGCACCCACGGAAGTGGCACATACCTTGATACCGACGCGGCGGGCAATGCCCGCAATTACGCAGGCTACAACGGTTCGCAGGTCAAGATGTTCCTGAACAAAAACGCAAAGATCGCAACTTTTTCCGACTTGTTTCAGGCGCAGTCAGACTTCCAGAACAAGCATCCTAAAACCTATAAATACCTCATCAGCAATCACACTGGTACCAAGTGGGGTGCCAGCGAATTAAAAACGATCTGGCTGACCAGTTCCGGGTATAATGCCTATGACACCGGTCGCTACAAAGTGGCATATAGTCGCAAAGCCCTGACGATCTGCAAGACGATCAAGGGCAGACAGCAGATTACCCCGAATTGGTAAAGGAGTTTTACATGACTGAAAAAGAAATGATGCAACGCCGTTCTTCGGATGAAGCCCTGGCACTGATTGACCGCCGCGAAGCTGAACTTCGCAAGAAGGCCAAGACCCCCGGCGAACTCCGGGACTGCCGTTCCATGGCAGCCATGGAGTGGGATGCCCACATCGGATACATCGACAAGCGCGATCTCCCCGAGGGCTGGAAAGACCCCTATGCCAAGCTGGAAAAGGCGCTCAAAGCCGCCAAGGCCAAGCCCAAGACCACCAAGCCCAAGACCACCAAGGCGAAGCCCAAAAAGTAACTCATAACGTTTTTACCCTAGGCTCTCTGGTACAATTGCCAGAGAGCCTATTTTATTGCCCGGAGGGATTGCATGGAGCGTGTGAAACACCAAATCGAGTACAAACGGCTGGACGAGATCCGCCCCTATGACAACAACCCCCGGCGCAATGATGAAGCCGCAAAAGCCGTGGCCAACAGCATCCGGGAGTTCGGCTTCCAGTCCCCCATCATCGTGGACAGGGACGGCGTGATCATCGCCGGGCACACCCGGTACAAGGCCGCCCGGCGGCTGAAACTGCAGGAGGTGCCGGTCATCGTGGCGGCAGAGCTGGACCCGGAGAAGGTCAAGGCGCTGCGCATTGCAGACAACTCCACCGGCGAGGTGGCACAGTGGGACTTGCAGCTTCTGGTGCAGGAGCTGACAGGCATTGACTACGACATGGCCGACTTTGGTCTGAATCTCCAGATCAAGATCGACGAGGAGGTCAAGGAGGACGACTTCACCGCAGAGCCCCCGGAGCAGCCCATCACCCAGCGGGGTGACATCTGGCTGCTGGGCGATCACCGGGTCATGTGCGGCGACAGCACCAGCCCGCAGGACGTGGAGCAGCTGATGGACGGCCAGCTGGCTGATCTGCTGCTCACCGACCCGCCCTACAACGTGAACTATCAGGGCTCGAACGGCAAGAAGATCGAGAACGACAACATGGCAGAGAGCCAGTTCCGGCAGTTCCTGCTTCAGGCATACTGCCGGGCTTTCGATGCCTGCCGCACCGGAGCCAGCGCGTACATTTTCCACGCAGACACGGAGGGCGAAGCATTCCGGGCAATGTTCCGGGAAGCAGGCTGGGGGCTGCACGGTTGCCTGGTCTGGGTCAAGAACAGCCTTGTTCTCGGCCACAGCGACTACCAGTGGCAGCATGAGCCCTGCCTATACGGCTGGAAGCCCGGCGCAAACCATTACTTCATCAACGACCGCAGCCAGACCACTGTCATCGATGACGCCAAACCCGAGGATCTGCGCAAGATGAAGAAGGACGAGCTGCTGGAGTGGGCGGTCAAGGCGCAGGAGCTGCTGACCCAGAAGCCCAGCAGCGTCATCCGCTGCGATAAGCCGCCCCGCAATGCAGAGCACCCCACCATGAAGCCGGTGGTGCTCTGCGGCAGGCTGATCAAAAACAGTTCCCTGCCCGGGCAGACCGTGCTGGATCTGTTCGGCGGCAGCGGCTCTACGCTGATTGCCTGCGAACAGCTGAGCCGGAAGTGCTACACCATGGAGTACGACCCGCGCTATGTGGACGTGATCGTCAAACGCTGGGAGGACTTCACCGGCGAAAAAGCAGTCCGCCTGAAATAACCATTCCCCCGCCGGGGCGGGTCTCACTACTCCTTTCCTGCCCCGGCTTTTATCTTAGCCAAAACGGCACGCACTCGGGTCATCCTCCGCCCGCAGGGTTCCTCCAGAGTGGAACCAGTGCGTGCCGTTTTCTTATACCGGAGGTGAAACCTTGGCGCGAGAATCTCAAATCAGCAAATGGAACAGCCCCAGCGGCCTGCTGCGTTTGCAGCGGCTGGCCATGCACGGTCTGACGCAGGCAGAGATCTGCGAGCAGATCGGCGTACCGACCCGCACTTTCCGGCGCTGGTGCACCCAAGACCCACTGATCGCCAACGCAGTCAGCGTGGGAGCAGAAGCCGCGCTGGCCAGCGTGGAGAATGCCCTGTTCAAGAAAGCCCAAAGCGGCGATCTTGGCGCGATGTGCTTCTACCTGAAAAACCGTGACCCGGAGCACTGGTCAGAACACCCGGAGCTGCGCGGATACGACGGAAAGGTGGTGTTTGTGGATGACATACCAAAGACGGAGACCCCCAAACCTTCTCAAGCAGCAGCTGAGACTGAGCAGCCTGATCATCCCTGAGTATTACGCCGCCCACACGGCCATCTGGTCGGGGGAGTATAACGAGTATCTGGGCGATGGCGGGCGTGGCTCGCTCAAGTCCACCTTTGCAGCCACCGAGGTGGTGCTGCTTATTATGCGGGTGCCGAACATCCACGCTGTCGTCCTGCGCAAGGTCGGCAACACCATCGCCACCAGCGTCTGGCCGGAGTATAACCGGGTCATTGACCGCATGGGCATCCGGCACCTGTGGAAGCAGACCAAAAAGCCGTACACCCTGACCTATATCCCCACCGGGCAGACCATCCAGTTCTACGGTCTGGATGACCCCGGCAAGCTGAAATCCATCGCCGTGCCGTTTGGTTACTTCGGTGTGATGCACTTTGAAGAGTTCGACCAGTACGATGGACCGGAGGAGATCCGAAACGTGGAGCAGTCCGTGTTCCGTGGCGGTCCTTTCAGCTTTTCCTTTAAGACCTTCAACTCCCCCGCCATGGCGCGGCACTGGGTCAACCGGTACAAGCGGGAGCCGAAGCCCAAGCAGTTCCGGCACCACACCACCTACCTGACTACCCCGCCGGAATGGTTGGGTCCCCGCTTCTTTGACGACGCAGAGACCCTGAAGCAGCGAGACCCGGTAGCCTACGCCCATGAGTATCTGGGCGAGGTGGTAGGCTGCGGCACTGCGGTATTTGAGAATCTGGAACTGCGCCCCATCACCAGTGAAGAGATCGCCGGGTTTGACCGGCGTTACTATGGGCTGGACTTCGGCTGGTACCCCGACCCGAACCACTTCGGCGGCATGGCTTACCTGCACGCGCAAAAGACCCTATACATCTTCGAGGAGCACCGCGCCCAGAAGGAAACTGATGCCCAGCTGGCAGAAGCACTGAAACGGCATCTGAACGAAGAGATCATCGCAGACAGCGCGGGAAACCGTTCAATCGCTACACTGCGGGATCTGGGCTTCTACCGACTGCGGGGCTGCCGGAAGTACGCCGCTCACGGCGGCACCTCCGTCACCGACGGCATGAAGTGGCTGCAAAGCCGTGCAAAGATCGTTATAGATCCCCAGCGCTGCCCTTGGACAGCCCGGGAGTTTTCTGAGTATGAATATGCCATCGACAAAAAGACCGGCGAGGTGATGCCCGGGTATGTCGATGCCGCAAACCACAGCATCGACATGACCAGATACGCCATGGAGGATGTCTGGCAAAAGAGAGGTGTACAGAACGCATGATAAACCACGCAGATATCGAAAATATCATCGGCTGCAAGACCCTCGTCACCGACCGGATGCAGCGCGCCATAGAAGAGTGGTACGATGCAGCCATCGAAGGTCTACCACTGGACAAAAACCCGGAGACACTGACGCTCGATCTGCCCGCCCTGATCTGTGCCGAGCTGGCGCGTCTGACCACGCTGGAACTGGAGGTCACGGTGGAGGGCAGCGCCCGGGCAGACTGGATCAACGCCCAGCTGCAGCGGGTCATTACGCCCCGCAGACGGCGCATCTTCACGGTGGCGCTGGCGCTGGGCAGCGGCATTTGGAAGCCCTACCAGAGCGGCAGCAAGCTGGGGGTCACCTTCTGCAATGCATCCCGGTATTTCCCCGTAGCCCACGACGTAGAGGACAACCTGACCGAGGGCGTGTTCATCGACACCATTCAGGATGACGAGAACTACTACCACCGGCTGGAGTGGATGCACGTTCTGGAACGCCGACAGGATCTGCGGGATGCTGAACTGGAGCAGCTGGAGGACTACGACCTCGCAGCACCTACACAGTTTCCCTGCATCAAGGTGGTAAACCTCGTCTTCCGCAGCGCAACACAGGACAGTCTGGGCAGCCCGGAGGATCTGAGCATCCGCCCGGAGTGGGACGAGATCCAGCCTGTTGCATATCTGACCGGGCTGGAAAAGCTCCCGGTCGGCTACTTTGTGACCCCCATTGTCAACAGCATTGAGCCAGACAGCGAACTGGGCGCAGCCATGTTCGAGCCTGCCCGGAAGCAGATCATCGATGCAGACGAGCAGTACACCCGGCTGGACTGGGAGTACGAGGGCGGCGAATTGGCCGTGGATACAGACGAGAAGTTTCTCAAGCCCAGTGCCGCCGGGCAGCAGCTGTCCAAGGCTGAAGCGCTGCGGCAATACGGCGTTCCGCCCGAAGCTATCGACAGCACCGCACCACACCACCGGGAGCGGCTGTTCCATGGCATCAACGTCAACACCGGCATCGTGGACGGTCAGCCTTTCTATCAGGTGTACGCGCCCGCACTGCGAGACGGCAGCTATCTGTCCGGTCTGAACCAGTATCTGCGCAACGTAGAGAGCCATGCCGGGCTGAGTTTCGGCGTTCTGTCGCAGGTGGCAGACGTAGAAAAGACTGCCACCGAGATCGTAAACAGCAAGCAGAAGCTGTACGCCACCGTCTCCGACCTTCAGGCAGCGCTGGAGGACGCCCTGCGCGGGTTGATCGACGCCCTGAACTATTGGGCAGACCATGTGCAGGACGCGCCCGGCAGGGGCAGCGTGAGCGTTGCGTTCAAGTGGGACGACAGCATCATTCTCGACCGCCTGACCGAGATGTCCCAGTGGCAGCAGGAGGTCGGGCTGGGTCTGCGCAGCAAGGCAGAGTACCGCCAGCACTTCTTTGGCGAGGATGAAAAGACCGCTACACTGGCGGTGCAGGCCATCCAGCGGGAGAACGGCGCTGTGGACATCCTGAAGGGAGTGATCGACAATGGCGACGGCTAAGGCGCTCCAAACAGAACGCATGAACAAGGCCGCTGACCGGCTGGACTGGCTGATGGCGAACGCCCGCGTCCTGCGCAGCCCGGCACTATGGGAAAAGTACCACGAAGCGGTGCGCATGGCCGGGCTTCTGGGCTTCACGGTGACCCAGACAGGCGGCAAGCATGAGGTGCGCCCATGCTGACCCCGGACGAGGTCAACGGCTACGCCGGACTGATGGCCGCTCCATGGGACGAGCTGGAGGAGCGCATCCTGCGGGACATGGTGCGCCGGATCATCAAAGCGGGCGGCATCACCTCCACCGCAGAGTGGCAGAGCTTCCGTGCGCAGGCGCTGGGCGCAAGCCGGGCATACCTGCTGCGGCAGATGCAGGTCATCGTGCAGGAGCTGAGCCCGCAGGAAGCTGTTGTATTTGCCCATGCAATGAAGCAGGCATACACCAAGGACGCAGCCGATGCAGCCGCAGCAGGCCGCGCTTTGCAGCCCTTGGGCGAGAACGAAGAAGCGCAGCAGCTGTTGGAAAGCGGCTACCGACGCACCATGAACACCCTGTACAACCTGACCCAGACCCGCGCTGTGATGGGCAACCAGAACATGGTGGAGACCACCCAGCGGCAGCTGGCCTATTATCTGGATATGGCGCACATGGATGCAGCCAGCGGTGCCTTCAGCTCCGACGCCGCCGCCCGCCGGGCGCTCAACGAACTGGCAGCCAAGGGCGTGGGGGCTATCACCTACCCCAGCGGGCATACCGATACGCTGGATGTGGTGGTCCTGCGCGCCACGCGGACAGACATCAACCAGACCGCAGGGGAGATCACCCGGTTTAACGCAGACCGGCTGGAGTGCGACCTGATGGAACTGGACGCCCATGTGGGTGCGCGCACCGGAGATGGCGGACAAAACCTGACCAACCACAGCTGGTGGCAGGGACAGATTGTCAGCCGCAGCGGGCAGCACGGGTACCTGTCCCTGAGCGACATTGGCTACGGCGATGTGCGCGGCTTTATGGGTGCCAACTGCGCCCACAACTGGAGTATGTACTGGGAGGGTGCCAGCAAGCGCAGCTACACCGCTGACCGACTGGCTGCCATCAATGCTGCGACTGTCACCTATAACGGCAAAGAACTGGGACGATACAAAGCCACCCAGATGCAGCGTGCGCAGGAGCGCCGGATACGCGCCGACAAGCGGGCTTTTCTGGTGGCAAAGGAAAGTGGCCAAAAGGATGCCGAAAAGGCCGCAGCGGCAAAGCTGGCGACCTCCCGCGCAAAGATGAAGGACTTCCTCCACCAGACCGGGCTGCATCAGTATCAGCTGCGGGAGAGCGTGCCCGGCTTTGGACGCAGTGAAGCAGCCAGCGCAGCAGCTCAAACGAGAAAATAAGCCGTGCTGGACTTCCTGAATGGGCTGTGCTATAATTCAGGCCAGAATAAAGGAGGTTTCATCTATGAAAATCAAGAACTTTGTCCGGGCGGGTATTGTCCTGCTCGCGCTGGCATTCAGCTTGACGGCCTGCGGCGGCAGCGCTTCCAGCACCGCGAGCAGCGTAGCGTCCAGCACCCCAGTCAGTTCTGTAAGCGAGAGCGTTACACCGGAGACGGACTCTACCAGCGCAGAGTCCTCGCCCTTGGATGGCGTCAATTTCAGCGTGACTAAAGTTCGGAATGATGCCACTGGAAACTGGCGTATCTCCTGCATCGCCGAGAATCTCGACATGAGCGAGTATGCCGTGGACTACTACAAACAGTATTTCACGAGTGACAGCGAGATTCACTTCATCGTCAATTTCAACTACAACACCACCACAAAAATTATGGTGATGGGCGGTGATCTGGATGTGACCGTTCAGGAGTACGTAGCCAAGGAAGAGCACGACGCAAAGGTGCTGGGCAGCGGAACTGTGCTGGCCGAATATTTTGTAAACATCGAAACTGGCGAGATCGAGAAGGTCCGGTAAACATACAGCGAAAACGCCCTGAAGGAATACACCTTCAGGGCGTTTTTTTTTATTGAGTAATTCAATTGAGGTGCTCCAGCAGTTCATCCACAAAAGCCTTTGCCGCCGGGGTCAGTGGGCGGGTGCACCAGCCACGGTCAAAGCAGGCAACCTCCTGCCAGTAGCGAACCTCACCGGGAGGTAGCTCAGCGATCCAGAGCTTTGAGACCCTGCCACCGTTAATGCCGAACTGGCTGCCAGTTGCGTAAACCTTGGCTTCCCACCGGAACACGTGCCCGTTTCGCTCGGTCTGGCCTTCATGCCAGAGCTGACCGCCCATCTCTGCACGGAATCCACGCATCACTGATCACCCCCGCCGTAGTCCACCACATAGCCATTATACACGAAGTTCTCTGCCGCCATGGCAGCGTCGAGGATCCGGTTTGCATACTCGGCAGCCTCTGCCGGGCTCTTGATCCCGAGAGAGCCCCACTGGACTCCCATCTTCACCGGAGTGCCCTGCCGGGCAAAGTTGCAGTTGTGAATCTGGATGCCGTCCTCTGCGGAGAACTGCGCCTGAAGCGCGTCCAGCGCTTCGCCATACACCTTCCAGTTAACCTTCTTCATAAATCAGACCTCCTCAATTTGCCTTAATCAGAATGCCCTTGTCCAATGCGAACCACACACCATCGTCCTTCTGCACGGTCTTGCAGCCCTGTGCCCGGAGCAGCTCCCGCATCTTCGACAGCTGGTGCTCAGTGCACTGCATCCAGAAGAATCCGGCGAAGTTGAACCACTCGCTGCTTTGGATATTGACGTGCTGGGCTTCCGCATAAATGCGGTTGAAGGTGCTGGTTTTCATGATTTTGTCCTCCTTTTTGATTACACATCAAAGCTGACCGAATGATATGCGAACCAGTGCCCACAGCGGCGGTGCAGCTTGTACCAGTTTGTGAAGCGCTGACCGGAACAGTCATAGGGTGTGGGGCGAAACTCATAGTAGCGATTTGCCTGGAACCACTCGGCGGCATCGTCCTCATTGACCTTGTCCAGCTCGTCCGGGAGCCGCACCAGCTCAATGTAGCCATTAATGCCGTGCTCTTCGATAATGCGGCTGTCAGGTGCCGGGCGGTGGGTGAACTCCCGGATTTCGCGCTTGACATCGGCGATGTGCCTGTCCCGGCGAGCTACGTTCTCCACCGGAACAGTGACTTCTCTCAGGGTACGAACGAAACTGTAGGCTGCCCGCAGGCTTGCCATATCATTGATATTGAACACGATCACCATTCCCCCTTCATGGCTGCCTGGGCGATTGCCCGCTCTTCCTTCTCCTGATCCAGCGCCTGTGCAAAAGCATCCAGCGCGCTGGCCCTCGTGATCGGACCGAACTCCTTCACAAAGTAGGCGAAGGTGCGCTCGTCCCAGCATTCGACATAGCCATCGCCGCCCTTATCGTAGTTCTCGCGGGCCAGCTTCATGAACTGGTCGTAGGTCAATGCACGTTCTTTCATGGTTCAGTCCTCCTTGTTCGTGTACTCGTCGGTGTCACGGCTGGATTCGCCCATCAGAAACACCCGGTGCTTGCCCTTGGCATCCCGTACCCAGTCGCCACCAAGAGCGGTGAGGGCGAAGATCATCCCTTGGTACTGACCCTCGGCGCACAGCCGGGTCGGCTCCGGCAGGTCCTCCCGGTGCATGACGCACCACTGAGAGTCCATATTGAACGCCAGCGTCCCCAGATGGCCGCGCAGTTCCTTCTTCTTCATGATTTAGTCCTCCTTAGTTGCCAGCGTAGGCCAGAATGCCTACGAAGTTATCCTGATCGACCATACGGAGTGCGAAGCGCCCCAGCGCCGCCTGGGTTTTGAACACCCGACGCTTAGTCACGATCTTGTCGTGGCTGCCGACCACCTGATACACAATCTCCAATTTAACCATTTTTCGTTTTCCTCCGTTATTTTTTATCCCGGGACTCTTCCGGTAGCCGTATATTACCTCTGCGTAGAAACAAAGTCAAGTTGTTTTTGATTTGTTTTTCAATTTCTTTTAGTTGTTGACTTTTGCCCCGGCAAGTCGTATCCTTGTGGCAGAAAGGAGCGATTTAAAATGACCACATCCTCAAGGATCAAAGCCCTGTTAGAGCTGACCAGCACCGAACAGACAGCCTTCGCCGCAGCGTTCGGCATGACCACCCCGCAGGCCATGAATAACAAGCTGCGGCGGGACAGCTGGTCGGCAAAAGACCTCGCCAAAGCCGCCACGATCTGCGGTGCGCAGCTGGCATTCCTTCTGCCGGACGGCTCCCGGCTCATCATCAGCCCGGAAGAGGAATAACCGCTACACGGCAAAGAAGCCCCGCCCCACGGAGAACGAGCCTCCCGGGGCGGGGCTTCTTTTGCAACATACGAAAGCAACAAAAATTTAGTTGATTGCAACATTTATCAACATACAAACCCGTCTCGGTTTGTATGCAGCCAAAAACCTAGGCGTGATGCGGCTTTTTGCCACCTAACATACAGAACATACGAAATCTCTTATAAAGACCCTGAACAGAAGAAAATAAGAATACACGCGTATAGGAATAGCCTTATACCCTTCGCGTGAGGGATTTATAGGGTTTTCGTATGCTTTGTATGCTCGGAAATTCATAACGTTTTTTGCCCGAAGGCTGTGGTACGATAACACACAGATCACACCACGCACCCGGTGTCAGAGAGGTGCAGGGCCACGCGCACGGCAGCGCGTCAACAATGCTGTAGGCCCACCGGGAGGTAACACAATGAAACGTGAGGATTTGAGAGCCATCGAGGGTCTGACCGAAGAGCAGATCAACGAGATCATGCGCCTGCATGGTCAGGATGCAGCCGCTCATCAGGCCACTGTACAGGGTCTGCAGGCGCAGCTGACCACCGCACAGCAGGGTCTGGCAGCCTTTGAGGGCGTAGATGTCAACGATCTGCGCAGTCAGATCAGTGACCTGACGAACCAGCTGACGCAGCAGGCTGCGGAGTTTGCCTTCACCGGCGTGCTCCGCGCTGCTGCTCACGAAGCGGGCGCACTGGACGAAGAGGATGCTATCACGCTGCTGCCGAACAGAGCTACACTGCGCGACAGCAAGAATCAGGCTGAGGATGTCAAAAACGCCTTCGCCGCACTCAAAACTCACAAGCCGTATCTTTTCCAGCAGGGCTCCCCTGCCCCGCAGGATGGCGGCACAGACCCGCAGCCGGGCAACGAACCACAGGGTAATCCCATCATCGTCCCGAAGCCCCGCAGTCAGGGCGGCAGTGCACAGCCGTCCCTGCAGGAGTTTCTCCAGATGAGCGGCGCAGAGCGCATGGCGCTGCGTACCCGCAACCCGGCACTTTTCCAGCAGCTCTCGGCGCAGATCCGGGCTGCACGACACTAACGAGGTAACAATTCTATGGCCATTACCGGTACTTTTGGCGGCTTCCCGTTTGACCCCGAGGTCTATCAGGGCTTTGTGGATCAGGAAGCCACTTTCTCCGATTCCATCTACGCCTCCGGCATCCTTGCCAACGATCAGTCCCTGACTGACGCAATGAGCGCACAGGGCGGCGTGATGGGTACCCTGCGTTTTTACAACCCGCTGGATCCTGCTGAGGATGCTCCGCTGGTGCGTGACGGCGTGAACGACAACGTGCCCACCGAGATCTCCGGCGGTAAGCAGACGTGGATCCGTGTGGACCGCATGAAGGCGTGGAAGGCAACTGACCTGACCCGCGAGCTGACCGCTGCCGATCCTATGGCAGCCGTAGCGCGTAACACTGGCCGCTACTGGCGTATGTACTGGCAGAACCTTATGACCACGATGGCAAACGCCGCACTGGGCGCCACCGGTCTGGAAAGCCACATCATGACCATCGAAAAGAGCGCCGGCGGCGTGACCGCCAACCAGCTGATCGACATTCAGCAGAACGCTCTGGGCGATATGGCCGGCAAGTTCGGCCTGCTGGTGATGCACTCCAAGATCTACGCGGAGTACCAGAAGATGGGTCTGGTAAACTTCAACAAGTACGTCATCACCAACGTGCTGGAGAAGGAAGTCAACCTGCCCACCATCAACGGTCTGGTGGTCATCGTGAATGACCGCGGCACTTCTACCGCGGATAACTACGAGTCTCTGCTGTTTGGTCAGGGTTCCATCCTGACTGCATCCCCCAAGGTCATCACCCCGGACTATACCGAGTACAACGCATCCAAGGCGGGCGGCACCGATATCCTGTATAACAACCGCGCCATCGTGCTGCACCCGAACGGTCTGTCTTTCGATGGTGATCAGATCGACAAGGAGACCCCGACTGACGCCGAGTTTACCACCTCCAGCAACTGGAAGCTGAAGTTCAACCACAAGAACGTCCGCATGGGTAAGCTCGTGATCCCCAAGGCCAACTTCACCGTGTAAGGAGCGCCCTATGGATAGCTGGTTGACCTACACCGATTACCAAGAGCGCTGCCCCGACACCACCCTGACAGAAGCAGAGTTCCGGCAGCTGGCAGCCAAAGCTGCGCTGGAGATTGAAGGGGCAACCCACTGGCGGGCGGTTCTGGCGGCGCTACCGGAGGAGATCAGTCAGCTGGCCGAGTGTCAGGCGCAGCTGGTTACCCTGATGTGCAGTCTGGGCGGCGACAGCGCCGCACAGGCAAGTCTGTCCGGTGTAACGAGCGTCAACAACCACGGTTATTCCGAGAGCTACGCCGCCGCGCAGAGCACACAGGCTGCGATTCAGCAGCAACAGGATCAGCTGATCCTGCGGGTTCTGTCCGCTCCGGCTACTCGTTGGATGATTTACGCCGGTGCGGTTTATCACCCGCCGCGTAGACGCTGAGGAGGTGTTTTTCGTGGGCAAGCCTCTTCTGGCTACCAAGATCGTCAATTTTATCCACCATGTCCGCGCCGGGACTTCTGACACCAGCTACACCTTTCAGTTGTCAAAGGTCAGCTGCGCGGAAGTTCAAAGCGCACAGGTCGATACCCCCGGATTTTCCCGCCGGGATGCAACGGTGATCTGCATCTTCCCGGGCTATTCCACCGCAGCACCCGCGGATCAGCTGAAGGCCGCCATGGACGCAGGCCGGTGCTTCCTGCCCGCGTCTGCCTTCAAGGCAACTGATCCGTCCCGGCGCAGCGATTACTGGACGCTGTCACTGGCAGATAAGGTGCAGCTGCCCAGTGGCCGCACCGCTACAGTGACCAGCATTCACGACAACCGCGATGGGCGTGTGCCCCACTGGTGCGTGGAGGTGAGCTAATGGCAAACCCGCTGCTCACCATAAACCAGCCCCGGGACGTGGATCTGGGGCAGGACGGCACGATCCGGCTGGGGATCCGCTGGGCGGCAGACCTGAGCGGGCGTTTCACCGCCGGCTTTGAACAGCTGCAGAAGGAAACAGACGCGGAGTTCATCCGGCTGGTAACGCCCTATGTGCCGCTGCGCACCGGTGCGCTGGCTAACAGCGCCAAAACACACACGGTACTGGGCAGCGGCGAGATCCGGCACGTCACCCCTTATGCGGGTGCCCAATACTACCGCCTGCCACTGGGGCGCGGCGTCCGTGAGGATGGCCGCGGCCCTCACTGGGGTGAGCGCTGTATCAACGATCACCGTACCGAATTCATCTCGTTTGTCAAAGCACGCGCACAGGAGGATCTGAAGTGAGCCAGAAAACCGCAGACGTAAAGGCCATGCTGGACTGGCTCGCAACCTGTCCGCTTATAACTACACTGAACAACGGTGATGTGGTTCTGGGGATTGATTACCTCGGAACCGGTGAGCCGGACATGGTGCCGTTTTCGCTGGAAAGCACCCCCTCTGCACCACTGCTTGCACAGTATTTCGGAGGCAGCAGCCGGGCCAAGAATTATATACTGGCATCCCGCATGAGCTATTCCGAGGATCAGGTGCAGCAGGCGGCAAACTCTTCCTTCTGGGAGGACTTTGCAGAGTGGGTAGAGATCCAGTCCCGTGCACGCAAACTCCCTGTTCTGGGGGACGGCAGACGCGCTGAGAAGGTGGTCTGCCTCTCTCCGGGGTATATCCTATCGCAGGATTCAAACACCTGCCGTTTTCAAATTCAACTCCAACTTCAGTATTATCAGGAAGGGAGATAACACATGACTGTTACCGAAGCAGTGGCAAAGGCCAAGGAACTTTTTGGCATTGAGCCGAGCGCAGCCTATAAGGGCATTGAGACCGCAGATGACTTTGTGTTCGCCGTCCAGACGGACACCACCAATCAGGCCGCCGAAGGCAATTGGATCGTCTGCGCCGATCACGTTAAGGAGCACAGCGGTGCTCTGAACGTATCCACCAGCGACAACACCTACATCCGATCCGGCACCGGTACTACCAAGGGTGCCACCCAGCGCACCCTCACCATCAACGGTGACCGCTGCGTGGGAGACGCGTTTCAGGATTTCCTGCTCTCCCACAAGATCGCTTTCGGCAGTGGTCAGTCTGTCGTTGTGCCGTACATTTACTTCTCTCTGCGCACTGGCAAGGGCGAGAAGGGCATTGGCACACTGATCCTGACCTCGGACAAGGGCGGCGCCGCGGGTGCAAACGCCACCTTTGCCTGCGATTTCAAGGGCTTCGGCACTCCTACGGAGTACACCTACGCCCCCGCCTAACTTCACACATCAGCCCTCGTCACCCGCTGGCGGGGGCTCTTTTTATAGGAGGTAAATATCACATGATCATCTGCAATCTGGAGTTTGAGTTTTCCGCGCTGAACGCGGACGATATTGACCGCATGGAAGCTGCATCCAAGCAGCAGATCAGCCGTGCCAAGGCTGAAGCAAAGCGGCTGGAGCAGGAGAACGCAAGTTACTCTGACATTCTGCGCAGCCAGTGCCGTGTGCTGATGGACTACTTTGACGCGGTGCTGGGCGATGGTGCATCGCAGCGTCTCGGTCTGACCGGCAGCGATCTGGGCAAGTGCACGCAGGTCGCTACTGAGTTCAAAGCCGCGATCGAAGCCGAAAAGGCCGCCGCACAGGCCGCTGTCACCGTGCCGCTGAAGCCGCAGGGCAACCGTGCACAACGCCGTGCCGAGAACAAGCATAAGCATAAGCCGTCCGTGGGTTATCCGGCAGCGCAGCCGGACAAGGCCGCGCGCCGCAAGCAGCTGCTGGCAGAGCTGGCGGCGCTGGAAAATGGCTGACCTGCTGCTGGACGCCCTCCCGGGAACCGTGTGGGAGGGGCGCAAAATCAATTCTGACTTCCGGCCTATGGTATGGCTGGCAAATCAGTATCTGCGGGGTGCTGCCGAAAAAGACCCTCTCGGCTTCACGCTGGGAGCATTCCAGCGCTTTTACGGGGAGGAGATCCCCGCACCGCAGTCTGCGGATGCCTTCCAGTCGATGCTCCGCTTCTATGTTGGAGGCGAAGCAGCTACACCGGAAGCCCGGCACAGTATATCCTCTTCTGCCGGCAGCCATGAAATCGCCTTTGACTATGCGTCTGATGCGCCCTATATCGTGGCGGCATTTCAGCAGACCTACGGCATCGACCTGACCACCTCTACCATGCACTGGTGGAGGTTCCGGGCGCTGTTTTTGAGCCTGCCGGAGGACACGCTGATGCACAAGATCATGTGCTGGCGTACCGCGGATCTGTCCGGGATGCAGAGTGAGGAACGGCAGCGGTATGAGCTGCTGCGGAGTGCCTACGCGCTGCCGGCAGAGGTGAAGGGAGGTAGACGCATTGCAACCGTTGCAGACCATGACGCCGCATTCCTTGCCCGTTTCCAGCACACCGGGGAGTGATACGCGCTGCCCCGTACCCTGTCCCTTCTGCGGCAAGGCGCTGCCGGTTTGGGCAGCGGCTGAAGCCACAGCTATGGGTGTGTGGGTCAAATGCAAAAACCCGGCCTGCCGCCGGGAAGTAGAGATTAAAATCTAAGCAGCCTGTGCCTTTGTGCCCGCGCTCTTTTCGAGAGAGGTGGACACATTGGCAGACTATACGATAACTGGTGATACCAAACTGGATGCTGGTGGCTTTAACAAAGGGCTCAGCAGCATGACGGTGGCCGCCGGCACTCTGATCGCGGATCTCGCCAAAACAGCCACCAGCAAGCTGGCAGGTCTCGCGCAGGTCTCTGTCGGCGTGGGCATGAGCTTTGATGCGTCCATGTCTCAGGTGGCAGCCACCATGGGCACCAGTGTCGATCAGATCCAGAACCTGACCGACACCGCCAAGGAGATGGGCCGAACTACCGCGTTCACCGCTACACAGGCAGCGGACGCGCTGAATTATCTGGCGCTGGCAGGCTACGATGCAAACAAGGCCGCCGAGGTCTTGCCCAGCGTGCTGAACCTTGCTGCTGCAGGCGGCATGGATCTGGCCTATGCGTCTGATCTGGTCACCGATGCCATGGCCTCGCTGAATATCGAAGCCAGCAAGCAGAACGTAGACGAGTTCGGCAACAAACTGGCTATGGCTGCCAGTAAGGCGAACGCCAACGTTGCCCAGCTGGGTGAAGCCATTCTGACGGTCGGCGGTACCGCCGCAAACCTGAAGGGTGGTACCACAGAGCTGACAACCGCCCTCGGTCTGCTGGCCAACGTGGGCATCAAGGGCGCTGAAGGCGGCACCCACCTGCGCAATATCATTCTGTCGCTGCAGTCTCCCACTAAGGACGCCCGGGAGGTCATGGAGCAGCTGGGGCTGGAGGTCTACGATACCCAAGGCAATATGCGCCAGCTGGACGACATCCTCACCGACCTGAACACGGTCATGGACGGCATGACGCAAGGCGATAAGGACAGCATCATCAATGCGCTGTTCAATAAGACCGACCTCGCAGCCGTGAACGGTCTGCTGGCAGCGCAGGGTGAGCAGTGGGAGACACTAGCCACCCAGATCGACAACGCCGACGGCGCTATGGGGCAGATGGCAGAGACCCAACAGGACAATCTGCAAGGCGTCATGACCTCCATGGGCTCTGCCTTTGAGGGCTTGCAGCTTGCTGTGTTTGAGCGGCTGGAGCCTACCCTGACCGAGCTGGGCAACTATGGCATCCAGTGCATCCGCACCCTGTCCTCTGCCCTGTCCGAGGGCGGACCCGAAGCGATGCTGCAGGCGGCGGGCGAGATCCTCGCCGAGCTTGCAGCAGGCATTGCGGAACAGCTGCCCGGGCTGATGAGCACCGGCGTGGAAATACTGGCACAGCTGGCAGAGGGCATCGTGGCAGCTACACCGCAGATACTGAGCGTTGCTGCCAAGGTGCTGGCTGCCTTGGTTCAGGGGCTGAGCGCCGCCCTGCCCCAGCTTGTGAGCACCGGCATCCAGATGATCTCCATGCTGGGCGAGGGACTGAAAAGCGCGATTCCCGCTTTTCTGGCGCAGGCGCTGCCGCTGGCGGCTGACTTTGCCGCCGGGCTGCGGGAGAATATCGGTCAGATCGTGGACGCGGGCATCGCGTTCATCCTGAATCTGGCGCAGGGTCTCGCGGACGGCCTGCCGTCCCTGATCGAGCAGCTGCCCGGCATTGTTTCGAGCATCGCAGGCATCATCAACGACAACGCCCCGAAGCTTCTGGTTGCAGGCGTGCAGTTGATGGCTGCCCTTCTCAAGGGTCTGGTACAGTCCATCCCGACCCTGATCGCCAACATCCCGCAGATCTGCAAGGCGATCTTTGACGTATTCACAGCGTTCCGCTGGCTGGATATCGGCAAATTCATCGTAGACGGCCTGTGGAACGGCATCACATCGGGCTGGACCGCGCTGATCGGCAAAGTAAAAGACCTTGCCAATATGCTGCCGCGCACCGTCAAAACGATCTTAGGCATCCACTCGCCCTCCAAGGTCTTTGACGAGATCGGCATGAACATCTGCAAGGGTCTTGCACAGGGTCTGACCACCAACGAGAAGCTGGCGAAGGACGCCGCAGCACAGGTGGTGGCATCTGTCACCAACACTGCAACGACCCTTGCGGACGGCATCGAGACGGTCACCCAGAGCGTGACCGAGACCCTGAAGGACGGCACCACCCAGCAGAAGCAGACCATCACCGCCACCGGCACAGAGATCATCGACGGCGTAGAGCGCACGGTCAAGACCGTGACCACCATCGCCGCAGACGGCACCAAGACCGTCAGCAAGACCATCGAGGACGCCGGTCCGCAGTTCTCCAGCGCGGCAGAGCTACTGACCCACCAGTTCACGGAAAAGCTCGATTCCAGCTGGGAGCAGATCAACAAGTCCATCCAGAGCGATGTCGTGGGCAGCATCAAGACCCTGCTCCAAGCGATCAAGGACGGCGATCTGGAAAGCATCGCCACATGGTCTGCCGCCTACTTCTGGAACGCCTGCACAAAGGAGCAGCGCACCCAGATCCAGACCTTCGCCATGGACGCCCTGAGCAGGCTGTCCGGCTCGCTGTCCGGCGTGTTCAAAAACCTTGCCAGTCTGGCGGCAGGGTTTGTCGGACAATTTGTACCGGCGGTCACTGCCGCCACCGGTGCGCAGCAAGGCCTGAACATCGCCATGGATGCAAACCCCATCCTGCTGGTGGTCTCCCTGATCGGGATGCTGGTGGGTGCACTGGGCAGCTTTATCTCCACCAACAAGAGCGCATCCAGCAGCGTCAAGTCCATCTGGGGCGGTATCGGGGACTTCATGTCCTACATTTTCGAGGGTCTGCTGCGCGTTTACGGCGCTTATCTGCAGGGCTTTGTCAACATCATCAACGGCCTGATCGCTGTTTATAATTCCGTTGCATGGCTCTGGGATGGCAAAATTGACCCCGTGTCCAACATCGCCTTTGACTACGCCGATAAGATCCGCAAGGACCGGGAAGAGCGGAAAGCGGCAGAAAAGGCCGAAGCTGAAAATGCAAAGGCGCAGGCACAGCTGGACGCCCAGTACGCAGCACAGTCCGGCACGGCTGAAAAGAAGCAGCTGGACGCAAAGTACAACAAAAAGCTGGCGGAGCTGGAAAAGGCAAAGCTGACCAAGGACGACCCCGGGATGCTGGAAGCCGAAAAGAAGGTGCTGGCCGCAGGGTATGAGCAGGATCTGGCAGACCTCGAAAAGAAGGTGCTGGATGCCCAGTACAAGCTTGCATCCGCGCAGCTGGAACAGAAAACCGCCACCGATGCCGCCCGGCTGGCTGAGCTGAAAAAGCAGATCAATGAAGCCCAGAACGTTATCCAGATGTCGGATCTGGAAAAGCAGCTGCTGGGCGTGGAGTATCAGAAGTCCCTTGCGGAGCTGATCGCCAAGTACCAGCCCAAGAAGGACAACACCAGCCCCTCCGGCAATGGCAGCTCCGGCAGCTCTTCCGGCTCTTCTGGCACCGGCACCCCTGTGCCCGCGCCGGACACCGGCCATGACGAGGTGATCGCAGCCAACACCGCCGCCCTGCAGGAAGCCAACAAAAAGCTGTCCGAGATGGTGCGGCAGGCCAACGCGCTGGTGCTGAGCGACAACATGAAGGTCAGCAGCCGCGTGGCTGCTTCCGGCACCGCTCAGGTGGCCGCAGCAGCCAACAACTACCACCGGGAGGGCGATACTACGGTCAACCAGTACATCTACAGCAAAGCCCAGAGCGCCGCCGACCTTGCCCGGGAAACCCGCTGGGAAGCGGATCGCGCCAAGGCACGGAAAACCTGAAAGGAGGAATGACCTATGCGGAACGACAAGCTGGTGCTCCGTACCGATGAGGAAAAGTTCCTCTACGCTGGCTGGGACTACGGTGCACCCTATTCTCTCGACCCGCTGAACGGCGTCTCCGTTGACCTGAAAACCGCCCAGAGCGTAAACCAGATCGGATCTACCGTGGAGCAGCAAAGCGTCGCGGGCGTGTACCGGGAGCTGATCATCGACTTCTGGGGACCAGACGGAGAAGCACAGGCCAAAAAGTTTCTGAATGCACTGCCCTATTTTACCAAGGGGACTATGTACCTCGGGGACAAATGGTTTTGCCGTTTCGTGCTCTCCAAGACCCCCTACACAAAGCAGCTCGAGCCATACCCCCGGCTGGACATCATGCTGTACTGCGAAAAGCCCTTCTGGTACGACCTGAACCAGCAGAGTTATCTGCTGGGCGGGCTGGGCTTCAGTTTCCCGGCAAATTACAGCGTGCACCAGTATCGGAGCAAGACAAATGAACGCACAAACTGCAAAAATCCCGGCAGCCTGCCGGTAGGCTTTACCGCCACCCTGAGCTGCTCTGAGATCGTGAAAAATCCCTGCATCCGGGATGTCGCGCACGACACTTTCATCGGGCTGACCGGCTTTACCATGCAGCCAGGCGAGACTGTGGAGTTTTACCAGACCGAGACCGGTCGTCTGGCAGTAAAACAAACTGTGGCAAATAAGGACAATCCCACCCAGCCAGAAGAGAAGAACATTTTCTCCTATCTGGACGAGGACAGCACCCTGACCGAGCTGCGTGCGGGCGACAACTGGCTGCTGCTCAGTGCCGACGCCGGAGAGACCGCCCTGCAGGCCGAGATCAGCTTTTACCCGATGTACGCGGGCATTCTCCCGGAGGTGATATCCAATGCGACTTGACGTGCTGGACGCCCAAAAGCTGGAGCGTCAGGGCTGTGTGGACGCATGGGTCAGCCTATACTGGGACGAGCCTTACAACACCGAGGGCAGCTTTACACTGGAGGTACGCCCCACCGCAGAAAACCTTGCCCTGCTGCAGGAGGGCTGCTGGGTCAAGCGCAGTGACCGTCAGATGCCCATGCGCATCTGCCACCGCACCAACGCTAACGAGGACAAAAACCTCGTCTGCACCGGCAGCCCCGCAACGTGGATCCTGACCAAGCGGGTCAGCACCGCCATCGTCAAAGCAGAAAATGCCGAGGTCGCCATGCGCCGCCTTGTGGCAGAGATGAAGCCGTGGCCACGGCTGGAGCTGGGCGAGCTTGTGGGCTTTGATACCACCTACACCCAGCAGACCTCCGGTGGTGCCATCATGGACTACATGACCACCATCGGCGCAGCCTGTGATCTGGGCTTCCGCATCGTGCTGGCGGGCAAGAACGATCAGAAGAAGCTGCGGTTTGAGGTCTACCGCCCTACGGCAGACCCCAACAACCGTTACTCGAGCAGGTGGGGCACTCTGCGGGACGCTTCGTGGGCTTTTGGCGATTCTGACTACTGCAACGTAGCCGTGGTGCAAGGCGCTGGAGAGGGCACTGCACGCGCCACTGTGACGGTCGGCCTGACCGATGCTGCCGGAGCCGAGCGCCGGGAGATGTATGTGGATGCCCGCGATCTGCAGCCCGATGAAGAGTCCGGCGAGACCACAGCCAGCACTGCCTATCTGGAGCGGCTGATGGCGCGCGGCCTGAACAAGCTGCTGGAGCAGACCCGCACCGGCAGCATCGAAGTCGAGCTCGAGGATAACGCGCTGGAGCCCGGAGACGTCGCGGTCTGCTCGCTGCCCGAGCTGGGCTACAAGGCTACGGTACGGGTGGCCAACATCATCACGCAAAGTCAGATGGACGGTACCACCCGCACGGTGCGGCTGGGCACACCGGTCTGGAAAAAGATCTAGGAGGGATACATTTGAGCAGCGATATCGTAACTTACCCGCTGAATGGCATCACCTATACGGCAGAAGAAGCCGCCGGGTATCACTCGGCCAGAACTTCGGGCGTCTACTGCCTTGACGAGGATTTCAAAGTCAGTCTCTCGAGCGGTGGCAAATCGGTACGGATCAGCTCCGGCAGAGCATGGGTGCACCCCAGCCGCTTTACCGGCTACAGCATCATTATGCAATGGCCTGTCACACTGGCTTTGTCGACGCCCACACTTTTGTGCTCTCGCGTCGACCGCGTGGTGCTCCGGTTTGACAGGCGCGCCCGCCGCTCCTATCTGACAGTGCTGAAGGGCACGGAGATCTTCGGTGGTACCCCCAGCAGCTCTGCAGCGCCCCAGATCACCCGCAACGAATACGTATACGACCTGTGTCTGGCAGAGATCCGGTATTTCGCCGGTACGAATATCATCCCAAGTCTCATAGACACCCGGGGCGATGAGTCTCTCTGCGGCCTGATGCGCGACGGCGTGACCCGTATCCCGGAGCTGACCATCGGCACTGTGACCACAGGCGAGACCGCCAGTGCCACCATCAAAAACGGCGTGCTGAGCCTTGTGCTGCCGAACGGCAACGGCGGCAGCAGCACCGGCGGCTCCGGCCTGAGCGAGACCAGCAAGACCCTGCTGCTGTCCCTTTTGGAAAACGCCGCCTACACCAGCCCCTCCATGCAGGCGCAGCTGAACGCCCTGCGCACCGAGTGGAGCAGCAGCGGCGGTGGCAGTGACGAGATCCCGGTACAGAGCGTAAGCCTGAGCAGCAGCGCCCTGACCCTGAACGAGGGCGAGAGCAAGGCCCTGACCGCCACCGTGCTGCCTGCGGACGCCACCAATAAAAGCGTCATCTGGACGGTGACCCCCACCGGCATTGCCACCGTGGTAAACGGCACCGTGACGGCCAGCAAGGCGGGCGGCTGCACCGTTACGGCTATGGCAGGCGGTAAGAGTGCAAGCTGCTCCGTGACGGTCAAGGCCGCAGCAGCAGAAGCCGAAGCAACCCTGCTGTACGGTCTGTCGTTCGCAACCACCACGTCCTCGGCAGACAAGACCTGTCTGGATACCGGGCTGCAGCTGCTGGCAAAGGCTTCCACCGAGACCCCGCAGTATACCATTCTGTGGGAAGCGCAGGTAGCCGATAATGCAGACGCAAGCACGTGGCCGAACATGATCAACTGCCAGACCGAGACGGGCAGCTTTACTGATATGCCGGGCTTTAACGGCAACCTGAACCCGAACACCGGCACGATCGACTTCGCCTATTATAAATATTCCTTTGACGATGCACGTCTGTGCGATACGCTGGAGCACGCAAAAACCAAGACACGCTATGCCGTTCAGCTGAACGGAGCACAGTTCCGTGTCGGCAGCACCCATTGTGCCTTGAGCGGATGGAAGAAGACCAACGATCCGCTCAAGGATGTGCCGGAAACGCTCATCTTTGGCGCTTCTTACACCGCAACGGGCGAGCACACCCGCTTTCTGGACTGCACCATCTATCAGTGTAAGGCATACAAGGGCTTGCTGAGCGATGAAAAGGTGAACGAATTTATCAATAGTAGCGGCAGCGGTGGCAGTGACGAGATTCCGGTGCGGAGCGTAAGCCTGAGTAGCAGCGCCCTGACCCTGAACGAGGGCGAGAGCAAGACCCTGACCGTTACCGTGTTACCTGCAAATGCCACCTATGGCGACCTTGTTCTTAACTTTAGTCCGGGAAGTTTCGTTTCTAATTCAGGCGTACCTGTTAAGCTATCTCAAAATGTGTACAGATACACTTTGAAAGCTTTAAAGGCGGGCACTTGCACGGTGACCGCCACCGCAGGCGGCAAGAGCGCCAGCTGTACCGTGACGGTGGAAGCAGCCGAGACGGCACAGCTGATCTACACCCTGCCCGCCGAAACGGAGCTGACCAGCGGCTTTGACA